>Ga0247608_10001152_pt1 | contig 38186 bp, 39 predicted proteins | sample 176DNAGHGlowgp2_FD_193490 | JGI IMG/M metagenome (GOLD analysis project Ga0247608, IMG submission 193490) | Sheep rumen microbial communities from Palmerston North, Manawatu-Wanganui, New Zealand - 1766 DNA GHGlow gp2 | ecosystem: Host-associated > Mammals > Digestive system > Stomach > Rumen ...
CCATGAGAGAGTACCTCCAATTTGATATGTTTATTTTTCGTCACTTAAACAATATCATTTTTGGTACTCTCTTTCAATATTTTCTTTTCAATTTACATGTGACATATCTATTTTAAACCTATAATTGGTAGAAATATTAAATTTTTATAAAAATATTGTATATTATATTGACTAATGGTCATTATAGTGGTATAATAATTCTTGTGTGAAAAAGAAAGGAGAAAGAGATGCAGAAGATTAGTGAAATATTGGTAAAATACAGAAAAATAATATTGATTATTGCATTAATACTTTTAATTCCATCAATAATTGGATATAAAGCAACAAGAGTTAATTATGATATTTTGTTATATTTACCAGATACTATTAAGACCGTACAAGGTCAAGACATACTTTCAGAAGAGTTTAAGTCAGGAGCTTATTCGGTAGTAGTCTTGGACAATATGCCAACAAAAGATATTATAAAACTAGAAAATGAGATAAAAGAAAAAATCGAAAATGTTCAAGTATGTGCAAGCATTGCAGATATTACAGGACAAGGATTTCCACTTGAAATGCTTCCAGATGATGTAAAAGATAAAATCTATGAAGACGGAAAAACTCTTATGATAATCACATTTAAAGGTAAGATTTCATCTGATGAGACAATGCAAGATATTGAAACTTTAAGAAAAATTTGTGATGAGAGATGCAAAATAAGTGGAATGACAGCAACACTTCTCGATACAAGATCTTTATCGGAAGCTGAAATAGTCACCTATGTTGCAATAGCAGTAATTCTTTGCTTGATAATCTTACAAATTGCGATGGACTCATGGGTTGCCCCAATATTACTGCTATTAAATATTGGATTTGCAGTTTTATATAACATGGGAACTAACATATTCTTAGGAGAGATTTCATACATAACAAAAGCAATAAGTGCAGTTTTACAGCTTGGTGTTACAATGGATTTTGCAATCTTTCTATATCATAGCTATTGTGCAGAAAAAGAAACTGAAAATGATAACGAAAAAGCAATGGCAAATGCAGTTGCTAAAACTATGGTATCTGTAGTTGGAAGCTCTCTTACAACTATTGCAGGATTTCTTGCTCTATGTAGTATGAATTTAACTCTTGGTAGAGATATTGGAATAGTTATGGCAAAAGGTGTTCTATTTGGACTTATATGTGTTATTACAGTTTTACCGGCATTGATATTACAATTTAATAATTTAATTGAAAAAACAAAACACAAAGAAATATTACCAAAATTTAGGCATTTATCAGATTTTGTAACAAAACATTATAAAATTATAATTGTATTATTTATAATTCTTCTACCATTTGCATTTTATGGCTATAGAAATACTAAGGTTTATTATAAGTTAGATTCGTCACTTCCAGAAACATTGCCAAGTGTTGCTGCAAATAAAATAGTACATGAAGATTTTAATGTAGTATCTATTGAAATGATATTAGTTGATGCGTCTTTAAGTAATGATACTGTAAATGAAATGTTAGATAAAATAGATGCACTTCCGGGAGTTGATTGGACAATAAGTTTATCAAAGCTTGATAAATATGGTATTCCATCAAGCATTCTTCCTGATGAAATTTTAGACAAAGTAGAAAATGGCAATTATCAAGTAATTATAATGAATTCACTTTATGAAATTGCAACAGATGAATTAAATCAGCAAATAAATGAGATAAATAAAATACTTGCAGAGTATGACGAAAATGCGATACTTGCTGGAGAAGGGCCTTTAATGAATGACTTGGTAGAAGTAAGTAATCACGACTTTAATAGTGTAAATACTTACTCGATAGGAATTATATTTATACTTATGATATTTGTACTTAAATCTATTTCACTTCCAGTTATACTTATTTGGGTAATAGAATTTGCAATTTTCATAAATATGGGAATACCGTTTTATACAAACACAACATTGCCTTTTGTTGCTTCAATTGTAATTGGTACAATTCAGTTAGGAGCAACAATAGATTATGCAATATTGATTACAACTAAGTATATAGCAAAACGTAAAGAGGGATTAGACAAAAAAGAAGCAATATATTTTGCAGTATCGACATCAGTAAACTCAATATTTGTAAGTGGTCTATGTTTCTTTGGAGCAACATTTGGAGTTGGAGTAGTTTCAAATATCGAAATGATAGGCTCACTATGTACACTTATGGCAAGAGGTGCAATAGTAAGTACGCTAACTGTTGTGGGTGTACTTCCAGCGCTTCTTACAGTGTTTGATAGAATTATTTGTAAAACAACATCGGGTATGAGAAATCTAAAATAAAATAAACCGCTAAAACTCTTATGTTTGGCTACTCTATTATATATAAGTTATAGGAGGATATATAAAATGAATAAGATTATAAAAAGAGTAATTTCAAGCTTTACTGTAATTGCAATACTTGCTTATACAATGCCAGTATTTGCACTTACAAGTTCTGAGACAGTCTATACTAGACTAAATTCACAAGGTAAAGGATACAAGACAATAGTTACAACAAAAGATGGAGAAGATGTAAAAGAAAAAGAAACTAATAAAGAATTACCAATCGAAACAAAAATCAGCTACATATTAGATGGAGAAGAAATAACAGCTGAGGAATTAGCAGGAAAATCTGGAAGAGTTACAATCAAAATTGAATACATAAATAAAGCTGAAAACAGAGTAAATATTAATGGTAAATCTCAAATGATGTATACACCATTTGTTGTTATGACAGGAGCAATAATTGATAATAATAATAACAAAAATATTGAAGTAAAAAATGGAAAAGTTGTTGAAAACGGAAATAAATCAATTGTTGTTGGTGTATCACTTCCAGGAATGAAAGAAAGTCTAAAACTATCTGGAGAATTATCTGATATAAATCTTCCATCAAGTGTTGAAATCTCTATGGATACAAGCAATTTTTCAATGAAAAATATTGTGACTTATGCAACACCTAAGATGTTAGAAGAAGATATCAACTGGAATAAATTAGATAAGTTATTTAACCAAGCAAATGAATTACAAGATGCTGCAAATAAACTAGAAGAAGGAACAAATGCATTAAGAGACGGTACATCTGAATTAAATGAAGGAGCAAATGCATTAAATGAAGGAGCAAGCAGACTTGCAGATGGCACTGATGAATTATATAGAACAATATCTGCAAAGATAGGCGATTTAAAAGAATTAGAAGCTAAGTATTCAAATAAAGAAGAAATGGCAAATAAAATAACAGAAATAATAAATGCAGAACTAAAAAAGATGATGCCAGAACTACAAGCTTTAGCTGAAAACGAAGCGACAGAAACAGTAAAAAGACATAAAACAGAACTTGAAAATGCTGTAGTAGAAACTTCATTAGACTATACGAAAAAAACAATCGATGCAAAAATGAAGGAAATAGAAAAGAATGGTGGAATCTTAACAGAAGAACAAGAAAAAGTTTTATTTATATCAATTGAAAAAGATATTGAAGAAGTATTAAAGGATGTTCAAAACAATGAACAAGCAATGGCTTTAAAACAAGCTTTAACAAATGCCGTAATCAAAGAAGTTAAAACAGCAGTTGGAAATAAGACAGAAACGACTGTAAAATCTCAAATTAGTGTAATGAAAACACAAGGATTAAGTGTCGAAGAAAAATCCGCACTTCAAACACAAGCTGCACCAATTATTGCTGAACTTACAAAAGCAAAGCTTGCAGCAAAAATGCAAAAGCAAGGATTAACTACACCTACTGTAGAACTTCAAACATCATGCCAAGCTGAAGCAACAGCAGAGGTAATGACTTTAGTTAGTGGAGTGACTGATATGACATTAAATAAAGTTGAAAAAAATGCTAAAACAATTGCAGAAAGCACAGTGGATTCTGTAGTAGTAGATTTAAATACAATGGCAGGTGCAGATGGAGCAATCGAAACAGCGGTAGAAAATTACAAGAATGCAATTGCAAAAGATATAGCTGAGGCTTTAAGAATAAATGACGAAGAAGTTTTAAAGCAAATGGAAAATAATATAAAAGATACAATAGTTAAAGATATTGAGAAAAAACTTGAAAACAACCAAGTAATAAAAGGATTAGAAAAACAAATAAAAGCAGAATTAAGCACAGCTGTCGATACAGTCGCAACATCTACTGCAAAAGACCTGGCAAAAACGTATACAGAAACACTTGCAACAGAAATCACCAATAATCTACTTAAAAAGCAATTATCAGAGGAGATTAGTTCAGAAGTAATTGGCAAAGAACTTGAAAAATATGAAACATTAATCAACGAAAAATTAGAAACATTAAATACTGCAGCAGATACGCTTCAAGGTGCTTTATATAAAATAAATGATGGAGCTAAACAGTTAAGAGATGGAAGCAGAGAACTTGCAAATGGAACAAACAAACTATTAGAAGGCTCAGACACATTAGCAAGAGGAATGCATGAATTTAATATTGAAGGAATAAACAAGATAAATAACTTAGTAAATGGCGATTTATATAACTTGAAAGTTAGAGGACAAAAACTAGAAGAGTTGTCAAAAGAATATGTTTCATTTGAGGGAGAAGAAGAAAGAGATAATGTCAAGTTCATTTCAATAATAGACTCAATAAAGAAAAATGAAAAGAGCGATAATAAAGAAAAAGCAGTTTTAACAGAAGCAAATGTAGAAACAAAACATGAAGAATAAGTATAAATCACAACAGTCACAGAGGAATAAAACTCTGTGGCTTCTTTTTATCTAATAGGAAATTACGCTAAAATAGCGTATTTCCTATTAGATAAAAAGCTATAATTGCTAGCCTTTGAGCTTTTCCTCACTTTGTTCGGAAAACTCAAATCGGCAAGAACGAATGGTGCCTAGGCGCTTTGTTCTTGTATAGGAAAAATCAACTACTAAAATTATCATGTATTAAATGTGTACTTTTAAAATATATATTAAAGAGAATATTTGAATAAGAAAGGACAGCTTTATTTGAAAAAAGAAAGAGTGAAAAGAACAAGTATAAATAGGATAAATCAATTTCTAGAAATGCCTGAGGAATTAATAACAAACAAGCCAAAGCTTACTATACTTGGCTTTGATCAGCTTGTAATTGAAAATTATAAAAACATATTAGAATATGACGAAGTCTTTATTAAAATAAATACCTATATTGGTGCAATAAATATAAGCGGATTTAATCTTAAATTATTACAAATGAACAAAGAAGACTTAATGATAAATCGGAAAAATTGATTCTATTGAATTTGAGTCAAATGAATAAATCGGAGGGGAAAACTTGTTACTTAGAATTTTATTAAGATACATTTTTGGATACGTAAATATTTCAGTCGAAGGATATTACATAGAAAGATTTATAAATACCTGCCTTAGCAAGAGTATTTTTATATGGAATGTAAAAAGAGAAAAGTCTACATATATGCATGCCAATGTTGGAATAGATGATTTTAAAAGATTAAAAGAAGTTTCAAAGAAAACAAAATGCAAGATGAAGATAGAAAGAAAAAGAGGTCTTCCATTTATATTAAATAGATATAGAAAAAGAAAAATCTTTGCTATACTTCTTGTAGTGATTGCAATAGCAATGTTTGTTACATCTAAATTTGTTTGGAATATTGAGGTTGAAGGGCTAGAACAAATTCCACATGATGAGATAATGAAGAATCTTGCAGAATGTGGATTGAGTGTCGGAACATTAAAATCTAAGATAAAATCTCAAGAAATTATAAACAAAATAAGATTAGACAGAGATGATATTGCATGGATGAATGTTGACTTGAGAGGAACTAATGTAATTGTAAAAATAGTTGAAACAACAAAGAAACCAGAGATTATAAATCAAGATGAATATTGTAACATAGTTTCAAATAAGAAAGCACAAATAACAAAAATTACAGCAAATACAGGAACAATTCTTGTAAAGCCTGGAGATATTGTGACAGAAAATACTATTTTAATAGGCGGATGGATGGAAGGAAAATTTACAGGGATAAGATATGTCCATGCGTCAGGAGATATTGAAGCAAAGGTGTGGTATAGTAAAAAAGAAAAAATGGAGCTAAACCAGATTTCCCTAAAGAAAACAGGTAATGAAGAAAAAAGATATGAAATAAAATTTAATAATTTTAAAATAAATTTGTATAAAACTCTTCCAAATTTTCAAAAATGTGATACAATAAATACAGAAAAAAAATTAAAATTATTTTCAAATTTTTATTTACCAATTACATTAGGGATTTCTACATTTTATGAATTAGAAGAAGAAAAAATCAGTCTAAAACCAGAAGAAGCAAAAAAAATATTAGAAGAAAAGCTTAAAAATGAACTATCCGAAGAAATAGAAGATAAAGCAAGTATTAAAGATATAAAAGTAAATGCACATGAGGAAACAGGAGCAGTTGAAGTAGAAGTTATATACGAAGTTCTAGAACATATTGGAACAGAAGAGAAAATAATATATTAGATTAAAGGAGGAAAACGATGGAAGAACGTGGATTAAGAGTCGCAAGGACAGACGGAGCATTTTTTTCAAAACTTTCTACAACGATAAGTAAATTACTAATACCAACAAAAATAGGGATTAATGGCATGCTAATTAATATGAAAAGAAGTAGTGTGCTTAAGAATTATGAAATATACACAAAAAATGAGGATCAAACAAAAGAGGAATCACTTCAAAAGAAATATGAAGACTCATTTGTGCTTTATTTAGAATCTATTGATAAATATGTAATGGATTCAATTTACAAAAAGGTTAAGAGTAGAACAGCAACAGCGTTTGAAGAAGAAGCACTTTCTAAATATTATACAGTAATACATTTGAAAGATACTCAATATTTAGAATATAAATATAGAAAGCAAAAGTATTTGCTAGACTTAGATTATTTAGGCTTAAAAAATGACAACAAAGCAAAAATACTTACAAGATATAATCCTTTTTATGTATCAAAAATGGAGGGAATATATAAGGGAATACTTAAGAATTATTCAATTCAACTCGCAGACAAAATATCAGCTAGTATTATAGATAAAGATGCTATTTATGATAGCATATTTAGTACACTAGAAGACTACACAGCAAATGTATTACCAATAAAGATAGAACTTGATGGAAAGGAAAAATATAAAGATATACTTGATGAATATGATAAGTTTAATTCATTCCTAGTTGGAAAATTGGATGGAAGGGATCAAGTAGAAAAGAAAATGTACCTACTTGCAATAAGTAGAAAATTATTTACACATAGTTTGCCACTTGTAGTTGCAGAACAATGCTATGATAAATTAATTAGAGAAACAAGACATCTAATAATTAGTAGTAAAACAGATAAGAAAAAAGAAAAAGTATATGAAATGCTTATTACATTAATTGAAGATTATAATGTAAGAATACTTTCTACAAAAATTTATTGGGAAGTTCCAGCAGATAAAGAATTATATAAAGCATTTTGGGACAAGTATAAAGCAATAGATAAAAATACTAAAGAAGGAAAAATTCAAAAAGAAGTCCTATTTATAAAAGATGAACTTAAAAAGCTTGAAAATAATGTTCAAAATAAACATATAATTAGATTTTATAAGGACAAGCTTTTGGAATATGGTGCAATGAAAAAACTTGCAAATAAATATAGCAAAGGTAAGAGTTATACTAAGAAAAAAGTAGCTGTTTAAGTGTAGGGGAAATTATCGCTTGTTTTCCTTTCGAGATAATAACTAAATTTAATTGTAACGCCGCATGGTGTGTACCATACTTCGAAGAAACAACTTTAATTATAAGGAGGTATTATATTTTGAGAAAACTTGCAGAAGTTGAATTTCTGGACATTGAAGAAGACAAAAAATATGAAAAAATTATAGACAAGGTCTTTGAAGCTTGCTTCAAAGAAGAAAACTTATATGATTACAAAATGTATATAAGTATAATTTTGACAAATGAAGAGAACATTCAAAAGATAAACAAAGAATACAGAAATATAGACAAATCAACTGATGTACTTTCTTTTCCAATGTTTCAGCCTGAAGAAATAGAAGAAGCAAAAACAAGAGAAGAAGTGTTAGGTGACGTTATAGTTTGTATTCCAATCGTAAAGAAACAGGCGGTAGAATATGAACATAGTGAAGAAAGAGAATTCGCATATATGTTGGTGCATGGGTTTTATCACCTAATGGGATATGACCATATGGTGGAAGAAGACAAGGTTAAAATGAGGGAAAAAGAAGAGTGTGTTCTTAATAAACTTGGATTTGAAAAACCATTATAGGAGGTAATTAAAGATGAAAACAAAAATATTAGTATTTGTATTATTAGTAGTAATTATTGCACTTGGAGTGCTTGTAGGACTAAAATTTATAGGTGATAATAAAGGAGAAACATCTGCAAATGTTGCAGAACAAAATGGAGTATTAAGTGTAGTTTTGGAAGAAAAGAAACCAGAACCAAAGTCTAAATATGATGGAGATCAAAGAACACTTGCTGTTATGATAGACAATGTTGGAGATGCTATACCCCAAACAAGTCTAAATGAAGCAATGCTGGTTTATGAAATATATGTGGAAGGTGGACTTACAAGATTTATGGCTGTATATAAAAATGCGGACATAGATACAATAGGACCTGTTAGAAGTGCAAGACCTGTATTTATTGACTATGCACTTGAAAATGATAGCATTTTCGTACATTTTGGTGGAAGTGATAGAGCTTTAAAAGATGTTGAAAAACTAAAAATGCAAAATGTAAGTGGACTTGTAACACCAGCTAATGTATTTTGGAGAACAAATAAGAAGAAAAAACCACACAATGCATTGATTAGTACAGCAAATATTTGGGAATATGCAGAAAAAAGAAATTATAGAACAACAACAGAAGAAAGAAATGTATTAAATTATTCTGTTAAACCGATAACATTAGAGGATGGAGAAGGAGCAATAGAAGTAGAAATTCCTTATTCTCATTCAAAAGTAAAATTTGTATATAACGAAGAAACAGGGCTTTATGAAAGATATGTTGGAGGAAAAGTTTATAAAGATTGGTTAACAGATGAAGTAATAACAGCAAAAAATATAATAATAACCGTTGCAAATAATTATACAACAAATGAAGAAAATGGATATGGAAGACAAGAAGTAGAAAACATTGGAATATTGGACGGATACTATATAACAAATGGTAAAGCAATAAAAATTACTTGTGAAAAACCATCAAGAGCTGAAAAGACAGTTTATAAAGACGAAAACGGAAATGAGATTAAAGTAAATGATGGAAATACTTGGATACAAGTTGTACCACCATCTTTAAAATATAATATTGTAGGACCAGCAGTAGAAGAGCCAGAGGAAGTGGAGGAAAACTAGTATATCACAAAATATTTCCGCTAAACGCTTCCTGAGCATTTGTTTTAAAAATTATCAAAAATGATTAAATCGAATATATTTCGTAGAATTTCTAATTGAAATCAAAATGGTTTCATCCTCGATAAACTCGGGTTATTCCATTTTGATTTCATTAAGAAATTCTATTTTCAATAATGCTCAATTACTCATTTTTTCAAATTTTTGAAAACAAAAACTACCACGTTTGGCTATTTTATATTAAAGAATATACAAAAAAACTCTAATAGATTTATTAGAGTTTTTTTCTAGACTTTTTGATATTCTTGTGATATACTAATTTTATAAAAAAGAAAGGAAAGCTTTATGGATAATTTTAAATCAGGTTTTGTTGCTATCTTAGGAAGGACAAATGTTGGAAAGTCAACTTTGTTAAATTCACTTATTGGTGAAAAGATTGCAATAATGGCAAATAAGCCACAAACAACAAGAACTCAAATAAAAGGAATATTAAATAGAGAGCATTCTCAAATAATTTTTTTAGATACACCTGGAATTCATAAACCAAAAACAAAATTAAGTAATATAATGGTACAAACGGCATTTGAATCTGCAAAGGATGTTGACTTGATTTTATTTATAATCGAGGCAACTTCTAAGGATATTGGAAGAGGAGATACTCTAATTTTAGAGAAAATAAAAGAATCAAAAAAGAAAGCAATTCTTGTTATAAATAAAATTGACTTAGTAAAAAAAGAAGATTTATTAAAACTAATTGAACTTTATTCGAAAGAGTATAAGTTTGAGGCAGTGCTTCCAATGTCTGCGGTGCAAGGAAATAAAAATGAAGAGCTTTTGGAAGAGATAGAAAAAGCTTTAGATTATGGACCAAAATACTATGACGAAGAAACTTATACAGATCAAACAATAAGAATGATAGTTGAAGAAACAATAAGAGAAAAAGCACTTAGACTCCTAGATGACGAAGTACCACATGGAATTTACGTAGAAGTACAAAAACTAAAAAAAGGTAAGACAATGAAAAATGAGCCAGTATTTAATATAGAAGCAACAATATATTGCCAAAGAGAATCACATAAAGGAATAATAATCGGAAAAAAAGGAAGTATGCTAAAACAAATCGGAACTTATGCAAGAGAAGATTTAGAAAAAACTTTAGGAGAAAAAGTCAACTTGCAAACATGGGTAAAGGTAAGAAAAGACTGGCAAGACGAAGATTCAATTGTGAAAAAATTTAAAATTGATAATTAAATGAAAGTATAATTTGAATAAAAAAACACACAATAATATTAGAGAGTAAGAAAAAAATTTAAGAAAAGTTGTAGCGGAGCATAAGTAGTGCTCCATAAAGACTTAATATTATTGGGAGATGATTCTTATGATAAGTAAAATGGCATGGAATGCGTTTAAGAAAACAGGAGATATTAACACTTTCTTAGAATTTATCGAAACAAAAAATATAGAAGAAAATATGTTAGAGGAACAAAATGGGGATAGTAAAGACCAAAGGGATTATTTTAAGAGAAAGTAACATGGGAGACTTTGATAAAATGCTCACAATGCTAACTCCGGACCTTGGAAAAATATCATGTGCAGCCAAAGGAGCAAGAAGACCTAGTAGTAGCATGCTTGCTGGAACACAAGTCTTATCATTTGGCGAATATGTGCTTTACAAGGGAAGTCGGAGATACATATCATATAAATTCTTGTGAGCCAATTGAAGTATTCTATAACTTACGAATAGATTTAGATAAACTTCAATATGCAGCATATATTACAAAAATAGTAGAAGATATAACAAACGAAAATGATAGCTCATATAATATTTTGCAACTATTATTAAATACTCTTTATACAATTTCAGAAACTGATATGGATAAAGAACTTGTACTTGCAATTTTTAAGATAAGGTTATTATCACTTATTCGGATTTACTCCAAATGTAACTGAATGTGTGAATTGTGGGGAAAAAGAAAACTTGACACACTTCAGTATAAAAAATAATGGATTAAAATGTGAGACTTGCGCAAAATTAGATAAAAGTGTAATAAAAATATCTGATGCAACACTTTATGCTATAAAGTATATCATAATGGCACCAGCAAAGAAGCTATTCTCATTTAGTGTACCAAGTGAGTCAGTAGAAGAATTAAGACTAATTGCAAAAGTATATTTAGAGGAAAAATTAGAAAAAACATATAGATTTGATAAATTTGTGTAAAAAAGACCTAGAGCAATGCTCTAGGTCTTTTTTAAGAATTAACGCTTGTTCTTGTTGTTGCGCTCTTTGAAAGCTGTATAATTCCACTTAATTGCAAAAAACAAAAATACAAGTTCTGCCAACCATAAAGACCAAATATAACTGGGGAGGCTTGTATCGTTAAATTTTACAATGAGCCTGTAAATTAAAGTAAGTCCAAAGATACAAGCGAATCCAATCATTGTATAAAAAAAACTGCGATTGAGTTTAAAATTTAGCTTATTATTGCCATAAATAGACATAAAAGCAGCCACAAAAATTGAGATAGTACCTATCCATTGTACAATTTGGTTAAAAAGCGCTTGATTCATTTTTACTCCACCTTTCTTGATGTTAAAATTATATTTGAAAAACTAAAAGGCAAGAGAATTTTTCCTCTCACAAATTAGTGAAAAAAGGATATAAGATACTATAAATATAAATATTTATATATTTGTAGTATTATATCATACTTTTTATTAAAAGTAAATTATTTAACTTAATATTTTCTTCAAAAAAAATTTTGGTTCTAAAATTTGAAAATAAACATATAATGTAGTAATTGCTAGGACAAACCTTATGTATACAATTTTGAATAAAACTCAAAGTATGCTAGTCCGTAAGATTACAAAAATATTACAAAATTGTTACAAAAATTTGACAAAAAAAAAAATTAATAGTATAATCTATTTATTCGAGACAAGGAGGTCTAATTTTTTATGATAAAAAGTGAACAAGCTTCGCTGTCCGTAACAAGAATTGCTATTATAACAATTCTTACAATATTTGCATTAACAGTCGGTGTATTTGCATCAAGTGTACAATTAAAAAATGTAAAAATTGTTCTTTCAGATAATTGTGAAATAGAAGTATTTACTACAAAGACAGTAGTTTCAGATATACTAGAAGAAAACCATATAGTTGTTTTACCAGAGGAAAATGTAGTTCCAAACCTAGACTCAGAAATTACAGATAACTCTTCTAAAATAGTTATAACAGGAATTACTCAAGATAACGCTGTTACAACAGCACTAGCAAAAGAAGGAGAAGGAATACAGCTGGACAAATTACTTAGCGCGTATAATACAATCGTAGAAAAGAAGATTGTTGTAGAAGAAGAAATTCCTTTTGAAACTATTACAAAAGATACTTCTACATCTGATAATACTGTTACGCGTATAACGAGAAATGGAAAAGTAGGCTTAAAAGAAGTAACATACAAAGTAAAATACCAAAATGACATAGAAATTGAAAGAGTACAAATAAGTGAAGAAATAATTAAGAATCCAGTTGATGAAATAGAAAAAATCACTGATGTAACATCTAGAAGCTATAGCAGTTTTGCTAGAGAAACTGCTGTAACAATAAATGGAGCAACACTAGCTGCAAAAGTTCAAGGTATAACACCTATTGTTAAGACACTTAATACATCAGCATATGCTGCATCAACTTGTGACAAGAGTCCAGACTCTCCTGGCTATGGAATAACAGCAAGTGGAGCAAGAGCTGTTGCTTGGTATACGGTTGCAGCTGGAAAGAGCTATCCAATGGGAACGATAATATATATTCCATATTTTAAGGATAAGCCAAATGGTGGCTGGTTTGTAGTACAAGATAGAGGTGGAGCAATAAAAGATAACAAGCTTGATGTATTTATGAATACATATAATGAATGTATACAGTTCGGTAGAAGAAATCTTGAGTGTTACATATATGTATTGAAATAATTTAGAGGCAAGATTAATAGTCTTGCCTTTTACAATATAGAAATATAATTTTCGCCAAATCTCGTCGGAGCTTTTGTTTTAAAAAATCTCAAAAATGTGTAAATCGAATAATTTCGCATAATTTCTAATTCAAATTAAAACGGTTCCCTCCTCGATAAACTCGGGCTCTTCCCTTTTAATTTGAATAAGAAATTTTATGCTCAATGATTCTCAATTCCACATTTTTTCAATTTTTTGAAAACAAAACTCCTGCGTTTGGCTACTTTTATACTAATTTTAAAAATGGAGAGTAAAATGAAACTTATTTCGTGGAATGTTAATGGACTAAGAGCAGTTCTAAAAAAAGGATTTGAAGATTTTTTTAAAAGCATAGATGCAGATATTTTTTGCATACAAGAAACAAAAATGCAAGAAGGACAAGCTGATATTTTATTTGCAGATGGTTATGAGATGTATTTTAACAGTGCAGTAAAAAAAGGATATTCAGGAACAGCAGTATTTACAAAAATAAAGCCAATTAGTGTAAGCTATGGAATAGGAATAGAAGAACATGATCAAGAGGGAAGAGTAATTACACTTGAGTTTGATAAGTTTTATTTAGTAAATTGCTATACACCTAATTCCAAAAGAGAACTTGAAAGACTTGATTACAGACAAATTTGGGAAGATGAGTTTAGAAGATATCTTCTGAAACTAGATAATAAAAAGCCAGTTGTCCTATGTGGAGACTTAAATGTGGCACATAAGGAAATAGATTTGAAAAATCCGAAATCAAATAGAGGTAATGCAGGATTTACAGATGAAGAAAGAGAAAAAATGACAGAACTTTTAAATGCTGGATTTGTGGATTCATTTAGATATTTATATCCAAATAAGACAGACAGTTATACTTGGTGGTCATATTTTGCATCAGCAAGAGAGAAGAATATAGGATGGAGAATAGACTATTTTATAGTATCAAAATCTATTGAAAAGTCTATACAAGAAGCATATATTTATGATAAAATATTAGGCAGTGACCATTGCCCTGTGGGATTGGATTTGGAAATGTAGGAGGAGAAAATGAAAAAGGGAAGCAAAGAATGGAAAAAATACATATTAATATTTATTCTTGCATTAATAGCAATAGGAGTATATAAGCTTTTAGACAACTTTGGAGATATTACAGCATGGATAAGTGGACTTATATCAGTGCTAATGCCATTTATCATGGCACTGTTACTTGCATATTTATTTTATCTACCATGCAGAAAGCTAGAGAATTTATTTAGTAAGTCAAAAGTAAAAATTATCAAAAAAAGAGCTAGATGGATTTCGATTTTAGTAGTTTATTTAATAGCAATACTTGCAATAGTTTTAATATTTAGATTTGTAATACCAAATATTTATGAGAGTATAATGGAACTTGCAAGTGCATTACCTGGCTACTATAATGCCGCAAAAGTGCAGATTAATGAACTTCCAGAAGATTCAGTAATTAGCAAAGAAAGTTTGACTTCTATAATTGAAGGATTGAATAAAATAAAAATTGAAGACTACATCAATATGGAAAAAATTTCAGAATATGCAATAGGAATACTTGGAGTTGCAAGCACTATATTTGATATTTTTGTAACAATAATAGTATCTATCTATCTACTTGCTGAAAGAACAGAAATTATAAAATTTGCTAAAAGACTTTGTGGAGCTATATTCAATAATAATGCATATAACACTATTGGTAAGTATTTTAGAGAATCAAATGAGATATTTTTTAGATTTATATCAAGTCAGCTTTTAGATGGAATTGTAGTTGGAATACTTACATCAATAGCAATGTCAATACTTGGAGTAAAATATGCAGTATTACTTGGATTTATGATAGGTTTATTTAATTTAATACCATACCTTGGAGCAATAATTGGTGTGGTAATTGCAGGTATAATTACATTACTTACAGGAGGACTAACTCAAGCAATTTGGATGGTAATTGTAGTTACAATTTTACAACAAGTTGACGCAAATATTATTAATCCAAAAATAACAGGAACATCACTTCAAATAAGTCCAATACTAATTATATTCTCTGTAACAGTAATAGGCTCATACTTTGGAATAATAGGAATGTTCTTAGCAGTTCCAATTGTAGCTATAATAAAACTTATGATATTAGATTATATAAAATATAAAGAAGAAATGAAAAAAGAAGAACAATAAAATATAACAAAAAAGGGCAATTAGCCCTTTTTTGTTTACCAAGAAATAGTAAAAAAGTCATGCTCAAATCGAACTGAATAGCCTTTTTGGTTAAGATAAGATTTAACAGCTGGAGACATGGTAATTGCTGCATAAGAAAAAGAACCTCTTTTGGATACTCGTTTTATACCCTTTTCAATGAAATAGAGTATTATTTTGTCACCAAACGACAATCCTTCATTTTTCGCTGCTTTTTGCTGAGCTATTCTTGCTCTTTCATTTTGAGCTTCTTCCGAGACTTTCCGCACTTCTTCTGCTGAAATCATCTTTTTTTCCTCCTTAACAATTGTTACATAGAGTTTTCTACACACTACTTTATTCGTAAAACTACGAAGTATAATATATTCTACCACACAATTATGTAAATTACAAGATATTAATTGTAAAATTGTAATAAAAAATGAGGTCCCAAATTGGAACCTCATTTTTTAGAAAATTGGGTTAATCGAGGTTATATTGCATAATTTCTTTTGGCAAATAAAAAAGATACTCCCTCCACGAAGAATTTACTTTTACGGATTCTGTTTCATTATTATGGTTTATAGTTACTGTTTGGTTATGCCAATTACAAATTTTTACAAAAGGAGATTCGTTCTCTTCTATAAATACAATTTGTGAACTACTTGCTGGAACAGAATCATATTTACTTGTGCCATCGCTGGTCTCATACCAATATGGAAGCTCGCTGGCAGTAGAGATATTTCCAGATATATCACCTGTTCCTATAAAACTAGAACCAGAAATTTTTCCGGAAATATTTTGTACTGGTATATTGCAGAAGTACAGCAGTTGTCTGCTTTCTTCACTGATTTTTACTGTCTCAGAATATGTCTCAATATTACGATTGTAATTTGTAATAGGGATAGTCCAACCAATTATTGAACCTATAAATACAATTATAAACATAATCCGAATTGAAAATTTTTCAAAATATTTCAAGCCCATAATAATAAATCCACATATATAGGTGAATAAAGCTGGAATGAATGCAGCAATAATATATCCCCCAATAGACATGGGTTCCTCACCACATGCAAAATTGCCAAGCCATTTAGCTACTAATATTCCACCAACCAGGCATATACATATCATAGATAGTATAGCAAGTAACCATACAATTACTGGATTTTCGTCTCTAATCTTTTCATAGTCAAAAAAGCTATCTGCGTATAAACTACCAAAGTATGTACGAATAGCAATGGTTGTGCAAATAGTAATCACAACACCAATCCAAAAAAGCACCCAATATTTCATTTTTTAAACCTCCTGAAAATAAATTTATTTTACAATTGATGTTCTTATATATAAACCTGAAAAACAGGATAATAAAAAATTAACATAATTATTTTATCATAAATTCTTTGTTTTATCAAGTATTATACTTAAATTTGGTGACATAAAAATATTTGAATTATATCCATACCACTTGACATTTTTCAAAATTATGATATATTAAATATCATTAAATCAGAAAAATTTAAAATCAATAACAATTTATTCAAAAATTATTCTTAAATTTTAAATACCAAATCTATAAAATCAAATAAGGATGTGAATTATATGGAGAATGAAGTAAAAAACTCTATTATTCCAAGTGATGTCACAAATGAAGATATTAAAAATTTAATTTATACTATAAGAGGAAGGCAAGTGATGCTAGATAGTGATGTTGCAATGCTGTATCATTATGACACAAAGAATATAAATAAAGCAATGAAGAGAAACATTGAAAGATTTCCTAAAGATTTTTGTTTTCAATTAACTAAAGAAGAATTGAATCAAATGTGGTTCCATTTTGGAACCACATTTGAAAATGCAAAATATAGAAGCGAAAAATATTTACCATATGTTTATACAGAACAGGGAATATCAATGCTTGCTGGGATACTAAAAAATGAAACTGCCATTCAAGTCAGTATAAATATTATGAGAGCTTTTGTTGAAATGAGAAAATTCATATCAGCTAATGGGCAAGTATTTGAGAGATTAACAAATGTAGAATACAAACTATTAGAGCATGATAAAAAATTTGATGAAGTATTTAATAGTTTGCAACATGAAGAGAATATTAAACAAAGAATATTTTTTGAAGGACAGATATATGATGCGTATAGCTTGATTATAGATATAATACGAAAAGCGAATAGAAAAATTTTAATAATAGATAATTATATAGATGATAGTGTACTAAAAATTCTAGCGAAGAAGAATAAAAATGTTGAGGTAGTTATACTTACATCAAATAAATGTAATATAGAAAAAATAGATATACAAAGATTTAACAAAGAATATCCCATACTAAAAATAGCAAAGACAGAGAAATTTCATGATAGATTTATTATACTAGACAGCAAGGAGATGTTTCATTTGGGTGCATCTATAAAAGACTTAGGAAAGAAATGCTTTGCTATTTCAAAAGTAGAAAATGTTGAAATTTTAAGACTAATGGAAAATATAAAAATAAACTTAAATTAAATCTCAAAAACATATTTCAAAATTTCAATAAATAGTATATAATTACAAATATAAATTCAAAATACAAAGTAGGAAGTTAAATGTCAAAGAAATTATTAATTACAGAAAAGCCCTCAGTTGCAAGAGAATTTGCAAAAGTTTTAGGCGTAAATGGAGCAAATAAAAATGGATATATAGAATCAGATGAATGGATAATAACCTGGTGTGTAGGACACCTGGTTACTATGTCATACCCTGAAAAATACGACGAAAAGCTTAAATTCTGGAGACTTGATACACTTCCTTTTTTGCCAGAAGAATATAAATACGAAATAATTCCAGCAGTTGAAAAACAGTTTGAAATTGTAAAAAGCTTACTTCAAAGAGAAGATGTAGAAGAAATATATAACGCTGGAGACTCTCGGAAGAGAGGGAGAATACATACAAAGACTTGTGTTTATGATGGCAAAACCAAATCCAAAAGCAAAAATAAAAAGAGTATGGATAGATTCACAAACAGAAGACGAGATAAAAAGAGGAATACGAGAGGCAAAAGACGAAAGTGAATATGATAGCTTATCAGATTCAGCATATCTTAGAGCAAAAGAGGATTATTTAATAGGAATAAACTTTTCAAGACTTTTATCGATTATTTACGGAAGAAGAGTTGCAAAACAAATTAATGAAGAAAAAATTTCAATTTCAGTAGGACGTGTTATGACGTGTGTACTTGGAATGGTAGTATCAAGAGAAAGAGAGATAAGAAACTTTATAAAAACTCCGTATTATAAAATAATCGGAGAATTTGGAGAAGAGGGAACCTTCAAAGCCGAATGGAAAGTTACAGAAAAATCTACGATGTTTAACTCTCCAAAGCTATATAATGATAATGGGTTTAAAAAAGAAGAAGATGCAAAAGCATTTATTGCTTCTTTTCAAGGAAAATCTGCAAAAATACTTGAAGTTAAGAAATCAAAATCAAAAGAGAATCCACCACTTTTATTTAATCTAGCAGAAATCCAAAATGAATGTACAAAAAGATTTAAGATAAAGCCAGATGAAACGCTAGCCATTATACAGGAACTATATGAGAAAAAACTTGTAACTTATCCAAGAACTGATGCTAGAGTTCTATCTACAGCGGTTGCAAAAGAAATAACAAAAAACTTAAACGGAATCGCAAAAGGGTATAAAGATGAGGAAGTTCAAGAATATATAAAGCAAATGGCAGAAGAAAAATATTCAACAGATTTGGTAAAAACGAAATATGTAGATGACAAAAAAATAACAGATCACTACGCAATAATTCCTACAGGACAGGGTTTTGAAAATTATGATAAGTTGCAAGATTTGCAAAAAAAAGTATATAAAGTAATTGTAAAAAGATTTCTTGCAATATTTTATCCACCAGCAGAATTTAATAAAGTAAATGTTACTGTTTCAATAGAAAATGAAGAATTTAATACAAGTGGGAAGGTTTGTACTAAAAAAGGATACTTAGAAATATTGAAACCAAAGTCAGAAGAAAAGAAAGAAGAAGAGAAAAAAGATGATGAGCAGGAGGAGACAAGTGATTTAAGCATCTTGAATTCTTTAAAAAAAGGACAAGAAATTGGAATCAAAAACTTTGAAACAAAAAATGCTGAAACATCTCCACCAACGAGATACAATTCTGGCTCAATGATACTTGCAATGGAAAATGCAGGAAAGCTAATCGAAGACGAAGAACTTAGAGAACAAATCAAAGGTGCAGGAATTGGAACAAGTGCAACAAGAGCAGGCATATTAGAAAAACTTGAAAAGATAAAATATATAGCAATAAATCCAAAAACACAGATAATAACTCCAACTGAAAAGGGAGAAGCGATATATGATGTGGTTAGAAACTCAATGCCAGATATGCTAAATCCAAAACTAACAGCAAGTTGGGAAAAAGGATTAGATATGGTAGCAAAAAAAGAAATTCATGCAGAAGTGTTTATGGAAAAACTTGAGAGCTATGTAAGGTCGAAATTTGATAAATTAGTGATGAGGTAAGAAGTATGATAGATATAATTATACCAGCATATAATGCACATAAAACAATAAAGAAAACTCTATTTTCAATATATATGCAAAAAAATCTTGAGAATTTAAACGTTTACATTGTAAATGATGCTTCAGATACTGATTATAGTGATGAAGTTAATATTTTTTCAAAGGTTATGAATATTAAAGAATTAAAGCTTGATAAGAATAAAGGCTCAGGATATGCTAGACAATATGGAGTTGATAATTCAAGCAGTGAATATATTGTATTTATAGATAGTGATGATGCATTTATAGGTGATGATGCATTAATAAAAATGCAAGAAGTTATAGAAAAATATGATATGGTATTTGCTAAAATATTCTTTCGTGAAAAAAATTCAATAGAAATGCATGAAGGATGTCTACATGGTAAAATGTATAGAAGAAGTATAATAAATAAATTCAATATCAGATTTAATGAATTGAGAAGTCATGAGGATAATGCATATAATCAATTATATATGTTATGTTGCGATAATATTTTTTACCTTGATGATATAGTTTACGATTATATAAATAGAGAAAATTCTATAACAAATACACAAGATGTATCTTATAGTATAAGTAATTACATAGATAGTTTTACATGGCTTTTTAATGAAATTGAAAAAAGAAAAATAGATAAATATCATGAAATTGCTGAAGTAATATTAGTTGCAATATATTATTGTTATTTTAATTATTTAATGAATCGAGAAAAGCTTAATCTTATTTTTAGTAAAATGGGATATTTAAAAAAGATGTATAAGAAATATATAAAATATTTAGATAATGATGAAATTGTAAATATTTACAAATATTTTGATTATCCAGTTATACCTATAATGTCAGTAAATGAGTTTATAAATAAAATTAAACTAGATTTAGAATAAAAATAACTATTAAATTGTTGACAATTAAAATAATGTATGATTTAATTTGAAATATAAAAAAGATAGATAAAACAAAATAATAAATGCATTAAATATAGAAAGTAGACAAGAATAGGAGGAAAATTAATGGGAAGTAATGGTGCAACTCACTATCAAACAATCCCAGTCGGTGGAGGAAGTATAATTGTAGGAAAAAATGGTACAGTTGTTGGTGGAAATAATACTTATGCTAATCCAGAAGGTTCAAGTTATCCACCAGAGGTAGCACAGTATTTTCAACAACAAATAGCAAAAAAAACAGAAAAGCAAATTTTAGAATCATTAAATAAATTAATGGCAAAAGGCCAAAATAAAATTAGAACTGGAGCTGAGTATTTTCAACAAAAAACAAATAATCAGTATAAATCACCAACACAAATTAATAGAGAAGATGCACAAAATATTAATAAGCTAAGTTTATCAAATGCACAAAAAGATCAGCAAGAAAATAAAAATGGAAAGATTGATAAAAAAACAAGTGATTTAGAACAGCAAGTTTTTAAAGGCTTGATGAAACAGCTTGAAAAAAATGAAAATTTTAAAGAAAAGGTAAAACTTGATACTAAAGACGGTAAAATACAAAAAACACAAACCGGATTAGATGCAAAAAGTATAATATCATACCTAAAAAAACAGGCAAGTGACATGGAAAAAGGTTATTCAGATCTTACAAAAGACTTAATGTCAAATTTAGGATTTTCAGATGATATGTCGAATAGAGAAAAAAGTCTAGTATTTGATCTTTTAATGAATAAAGTGGATGACTATGTTTATTCACAACCAACACTTAGATTAAATTTACCTGAGAGTATGAATGAACAATTGAAGGAAATAGTAAATGTAACAAATCAGATAAGAGTTAACAAAGAAATAGATAAAACAATAAATGAATTACTAGACAAATATGGAGATGACCCGGAAAAAATAATAGATGAATTTTTTAAAGCATTTCCAGGATTATATGGAAGTTATGGTGTTGACCAAAGCATTTTTACGCGAATGAAAGTTAATAATGACCATGAAACACAAGATAGATTTATTAATTTAGTAAAAAATAAATATAATATGAGTTTTAGAGATGCTGCTGAGCTAATTGATGCATTGGATAGTATAGGAGCATGCTCATATGCTGATGTTGCAAATGGGATAATTGCACATTATAAAGATAAGCCAAAAGAATTTGAAAAAGACTTTGGATTCCCTTTGTATATAGTAAATGAGAAGGGGGAGTTGGGCATTAATGATACTGAGTTGCTTTTTGACTTGTATTTTAATGTTAATCACATGGAAAATGGACGGAAATTTGATCCTTACAGATGGAAATAGAAAAAATATACTAAATCCTGAAGCTATGGAAGTAGATATATATGGAAATGTTTCTCTTGATGTATCTGGAGAAGATGGACAAAAATGTTTATGTTTATCAGGTGGATATAACGAAGAAATACTAACTAAATACATATTATCTAAAAATCCAGACTTAGATTTAAATCCAAGTTTTATAAAAGAATGGAAAGATATAGATACAATGCTATATGATAGAAAAAATGAATTTTACTTATTACCTGACTTAATTAGATTACAAATGCCATTGACTAATAAAGAAATGAACAAGATAATAAATGATGCCAAAGAAAAGATTTCGAATGGTGAGAATGTAGGATTATTTATAGGAAATTTTGATAAGCTAAATCCAATTAAATATTTAAAGGAAGACGGAAAAGTGCTTTCAACGTCGAAATTGTGGGATTACGGTAGTGCTCATGTTACAACTGTCACTGGAATTACTGATGAAGAATTTATTACAAGCACTTGGGGAATTAGAGCAACTGTACCATTTGAAGATTTACAATATAGTGGAGCATTCTATATGTTCTCTTGGAATATAGAATAAGCAATACTAGAGTTATGAATATAAAAGACTAAAGGAGACTAAATATGAGATTTAGAAACTTAAATGAAGAAAATTTAAAAACAATTTATCCTAACACAGGAATAAAATTACAAGAATTGGTACAAGAAGAAAAAAAAGAATATATAGAACAGTATAATATTTATAGAAGTTTATTTGTAGAATTTATCATAGAAAAACTAGATTTAAAAAATTATGATGAAGAACTTGAGAAAAGTGAATTGCGATATTTATCAAGTAATATAGAAAATATGGATTTATATCAATATTTTTCAAGTGATGAATTGAAGTTTTTCTATATAAGAAATAATATGTATATTGAAAAATTAACTGAGGAAGAAAGAAATTGGTTAAATGAAAGAATAAAAAACAAGAATTATGAACTAGATAATGAAGCAAAAGAATTTATTGAAGATACATATGAAAAAGTTATATTTGAAGATGTTCTAAGAGATGGAAGTAAATGTATAACTTTATTTGGACCAGATAGTAGTAATTATTTAGCTAAAAATGATGCTATAGTGATAGGAATAAATTATGATGAGTTTAACTTAAACGGATTGAATGATGACGAATGGAGTGAGTTATATTTTAAACAATCAGCAAATTTGTATTCTATAATAGAAAAAATGCGTAGTGAAATGAAAAATAAAATTGATATTCCAGTAGAAGTATTAAAATATAATATGTTTAGTATAAAAAGAAGAAATTAAAGGTGATTATAGTAGATAAGTATTTTTATCAGGGAGAAATAATGCAATAAAAAATAGAGTGTAAACTTTAAATGTAACACTCTATTTTTTCATAAAATTTCGGATATTTTTTTATCAAAATAAATTTAAAATATAATCAAAAACATTGACAAAAAATATAAAGTGTGATTAAATTTGAGTTGGAAAATGAGTAAAAAATACTCAGAAAATAGGAGGTGAAAAAGATGGCAGTAATAAATCAAGTAGACTATGAAGCAATACCAGGAGTTGCAAGACAAATGAGAACATTAGGACAAGAATTAAACAATGAACTAACAACAGCATATGCAAAAGTATCAGAAATGCATAATTATTGGTATGGAAATAGATACAATGAATTAGTAAAAGGATTTAATGGAATGATACCAGGATTAAATGAATTACTAGGATTAGTTGTAAGAGAAATACCATATGCACTAGAAACAATAGCAAACAACTATGGTAAAGCAGATAAAGGTGTAAACATTACAAGCGCAAGTATGATAGAACCAAAGAAAATAGCAGAATTAGCAGTACCAAGTGATGTAGGTATGAAATTCTTAAGTAATGAAGTTGGAAATATAAAGAATGGTATTACAACCAACTTTAATAAAACAAAAGAGAAAATGAATGCATTAGAAACAACATTCAACAAAATAACATGGCAAAGTGAATCAGCAACAACATTTAAGGCAAAATTCAAATCATTAAAGAATGATATAATAAATGCATTAGATGAAGTTGAAACATCATTTAACAAACTTATGACACAAGCAATAAATGATATGCAGGCAATTGAAAAAGCAAATAATATCAATGGTTAATAAGTTTTTTCTTTGATAACTGTAATAAAATACAGTTATCAAGGAAAGAATTTAAAAAATATACAATGGAGATTATATGATAGATATAATTATACCAGCATATAATGCACATAATACAATAAAAAGGACACTATTATCTATATCAAAACAGAAGAATATAGATAATATAAAAACATATATTGTAAATGATGGCTCAAAAAATGACTATAACAGTGAAATAGAACCTTTTAGTGAAATAATGGATATCACCGAATTAAAATTAAAAAAAAATAGCGGCCCAGGTGTAGCGAGGCAATATGGAATAGATAATTCTGATTCAGAATTTATTATTTTCATAGATTCAGATGATATATTAGCAAGTGAAACTTCGATAAAAATTTTATATGATAACATCGAAAATTCAAATTATGATGTAATTAAATCAACTTTTCTAGAACAACTTAATGATGACAGCTTAATTGAACATAAAGATGATATGATATGGCTACATGGAAAAATATTTAGAAGAGATTTTATAAATAAAAATAATATAAGGTTTAATAATACATATTCAAATGAAGATAATGGATTTAATAAGTTATTTTTTTTATTTGGAGCTAATATAAAAACAATTAATGAAGTTACATATATATGGTTATATAATGAGAATTCTATTACTAGAGTAAACAATCAAATGTATAGTTTTTATGGATTAAAAGGATACATTAATAATATGCTATGGGCAAGCAAAACTGCATTAAAAAATAATTATGATACTGAAAGAATATCATATTTGTTATATCAAACTCTTACAGCTGTATATTTGTATTATATAGAATTTAATGAAAGACAGGACAGCAATACACTATTGAAAGAGTCTGTAGAATTATTTAATTTGTATAATTTATATCCATTGACTGATAATGAAAAAAAGAAAATAATTTTCGTTGAAGAATATAAAAGTCATTGCCTAGAACTAGGTGAAGAAAAAATAAAAAAACCACAAATTGCATTTGAAGAATTTTTAGAAAAAATAAAAAATCAGAAAACAAACTAAAAAAGAAAAATTTTTATTAAGGAGAAACATATGAAATTAACTTTAATAGGAAAAGGAAAGATATATACTACAGTATTACCTCAAAATCCAATTGGAACATATTGGATTACAGACGGAGACGAGCAAGATGAAAGGAAAATTTTAAGAATTGATGGTGATGCAAAAAATTGGTATATTTCAACCAAGAAAAATACAAGTGATAAAATTAAAATAGAATTATATGGTGTGTATACTTTAAATATAGGCAACCGTAGTGATACCATGATTTTATTCTGCACACCAATATATGAAGAAAGCATGTTACATTTAGAAATAAAATCTAATAATGAGATATCATTAAGTAATGATGTAGAAATTTCTATTGGAAAAGATAATAGTAATGATATAATTTATGATAATGAATATGTTTCAAATGTTCATGCGAAAATCATAAAAAAAGATGGAAGATATACCATAGAAAACTATGACCAAAACTTTGGAACATTTGTAAATAATTCTCCAGTTTTTAAAAGCAATAGAGTTTTATTGAACGGAGATTTTATATTTATAATGGGATTAAAGCTAATTTTAATGGGTGATACAATTATAATAAACACTCCATTAAATAATGTAAAATATAATAAATCTACTTTTGATATAATTGAAAAAGAAGCAAACATACCAGAAATAGAAGAGAATCAAAACGAGGAAGAAAATATAGAACTATTTGAGAAAAAAGAATATTATTCAAGAGCACCAAGAATAGTAAATAAAATAGAACGTGAAAAAATCAAAATTGATGCTCCCCCAACAATGGAGAAAAAAGACCAATTACCATTATTTTTAATGTTAGGTTCTACACTATCATTTGGTGCAATAATGATATTATCAACAATAAACTCATTAATAGGAGCCTTAAATGGTAATTTTACAGGAGAAACTTTAATTCAAATATTAACTGCAGTTCTTATGCTTGTTGGGATTTTATTAATCCCTATTATACAAAGAAGATATGAAAAAAAACAAAAAGAAAAGTATGAAATAAAAAGACAAAAAAAATATAAAGAATACATAAATTCTAAAATATCTGAAATAGACAGCATAATAGAGAGACAAAGGAAAATATTACATGAAAACTTTCCTTCTGTTGAAGAGTGCTTAAATATAGTTTTATCTAAAAGTCAAAGACTATGGGAAAGAAAAATAGAAGATAGTGATTTTTTAACTTTAAATTTAGGAAATGGAAATATACCTTCAAATATAGATATACAGTATCCTGAGAAACAGTTTTCATTAGAAGATGATAACTTAGTAGAAATATTAAATACTGTTGCAAATAAATCTAAAGTGTTAGAAGATGTACCTATTACTTTATCACTAGCAGAAAATAACATTGTTGGACTTATTTCAAAAGATGATGAGGAAGCAAAAAGATTTTTAAAGAATATAATCTTACAACTAGTTACATTCCAGAGTTATGAAGATTTAAAATTAGTATTTTTATTAAAGAAAGATATAAATAAAAGATGGGAACATTTAAACTTATTACCACATGTATGGAATAACTTGAAGAATATGAGATTTTTTACAGATGAATATGAAGAAATGCAGGAAATATCAAAAGCTATAGAAGAAGAATTACAAAACAGATTATATTTAGGAAAAGATATAGATTATAAGAATTTTAAGACATATTATTTGATTATTACTGATGATTATAAAAAAATAGAAAATTTAAAGATAATTACAGAAATATTAAAAATTAAGTACAATATTGGTTTTGGAATTATTTGTATGGCAGATAATTTAATGGGGTTACCAGATGAATGTAAAACTTTTATTGAGATAAATAATGGAAGTGGAACAGTGCTTTCAAGTGAGATGTCTTTATCAAGCAAAAAATCATTTACATTTAACACAAATTTAAAGATATTTTGGGAAAGAATTTCAACAACACTTTCTAATATCCCAATTAAATATAATTCTTCAAAAGAGATGATGCTTCCAAGTATGTATACATTCTTAGAAATGTATGATGCTGGAACTATAGAACAGTTAAATGTTTTAGCAAGATGGAATAAAAATGACTCTACTAGGTCTCTTAAAGCACAAATTCGGAATTGATGGATACGGTATGCCAATTGTATTAGATATACACGAAAAAGCACATGGACCTCATGGATTAATAGCGGGTTCAACAGGATCTGGAAAGAGTGAATTTATTATTACATATATTTTATCTTTAGCAATAAATTATCATCCGGATGATGTAAGCTTTATATTAATAGACTATAAAGGTGGAGCATTATCAGGTGCTTTCAAAAAGAGAAATATTAAATTACCACATTTAGTAGGAACGATTACAAATATTGATACTGCAGAACTTCAAAGGTCGCTAGCATCTATACAAAGTGAATTAAGAAGAAGACAGATTGTTTTTAATGAAGTTAGGAATATGACTGATGAAGGAACAATTGATATATATAAATATCAAAAATTATATCATGAAGGAAGAGTAAAAGAACCAATTCCACATCTTTTAATTATATGCGATGAGTTTGCAGAATTAAAGCAACAACAAGAAGAATTTATGAACGAATTAATTAGTGTTGCGAGAATTGGACGTAGTTTAGGAGTACACTTAATACTTGCAACTCAAAAACCAGCTGGAATTGTCGATGAGCAAATAAGAGGAAATAGTAAATTTGGAATTTGCTTAAAGGTTCAAGATGCACAAGATAGCTTAGATGTAATAAAAAGACCAGATGCTGCAAGACTTAAAGGCGTAGGACAGTTCTATATGCAGGTGGGAAATGATGACTATTTTGTACTTGGACAATCTGCATGGTCAGGAGCACCATATATTCCTACTAACTTAACAGAAAAAAAAGTAGATACAGCTGTGGACTTTATTTCAAATACAGGAAGCATAATAAAAAGGATTGATGATGCAAAACAAAAGAAAATAAAAGATAAAGGTGAACAACTTACTAATATTGTTACATATTTGCACAAGTTGGCAAATGAAAATAATATACAGTCAAAGCAGCTATGGCTAGATAACATACCTGAAAATATATATATAAAAGATATAATAAAGAAATACAATGTAAAAAAAGAAGGTAAAACTATAGCACCTATTATTGGAGAATATGATGATCCTGGAAATCAAAGGCAAGGACCTGTAAAACTTGATATAATGAAAAGTGGTAATACAATAATATATGGTAATGCTCAAAGTGGAAAAGAAAATTTATTAAGTACAATTGTATATTCAACAATTTCATCGTATAGTAGTGAAGAAGTATCATTATACCTTCTTGATTTTGGAACTGAGACGTTAGGAATATATAAACAAGCGCCACATGTAGGAGATGTTGTTTTTATAAATGATACAGAAAAAATTGAGAGATTTCTAAAAATGATTGAACAAGAAATTGAGGATAGGAAAAAAATAATATCCGAATATAATGGAGACTTTTATTACTATTTACAGAATAACTCTATGAATAAAATAGTAGTTTTAATTAATAACTATGAAATATTTTCTGAAAACTATGAAAACTATGATGATTTATTTTCTACAATAACTAGAGAAGGTATAAAATATGGAATAGTGTTCATTATAACTGCAAGTTCATACAATGATGTTAGATACAGACTTGCTCAGAATTTTAAAAATAAAATTGCACTGCAGTTAAATAATGAAGATGATTATTACAACATTTTCGATAATGTAGGGAAGAAAAGACCATCACATATTTTTGGACGTGGATTAGTAAAAATAGATAATCAGCTATATGAATTTCAGACCGCTAAAATATGTGAAGCAGAAAAATGGAATGTATTTATTAGAGAAGAAATTGAGAAAATACGTGATAAAAATGATTTCATTGCGAGAAGAATACCAGTTATGCCAAATAGAATTACAAAAAAAGATGTAGAAAGTGCATATCACGATATACAAACAGTTCCTTTGGGAATACAAAAAGAAGATTTGAGTATTTATACATATGATTTTAAGAAAAACTTTGTTAGTATTTTGACTTCAAGAAATATAGAATATGCTATAAGTTACATAAATCATGTTGTAGAAGAAATAGGTCAATTAAAAGAAATACAAATACATATATTAGATGCAGAAAAAGTAATAAAAACAAAAAAAGATGATTTACAAAAAAGTTATAATAGTTTTATTTTAGAACTGGAAGAAAACTATAATAATGCAACTGCAAATAAAAAAATGATAATATGTGTAATTATTGGAGTAGATAAATTTATAAATGAGCTAGAAAATGGTGAAGCAGATTTATTAGAGATATTTAATAAAGCCAAAGAAGCTGAAAATTATAGTTTTATTATAACTGATAATGCTACAAGGATAAAAAATCATGAATATGATGGATGGTACAAAGAATACGTTAGAAATGAGAATGGAATTTGGATAGGTAATGGTATTGACGAACAATATGTAATAAACATAAATGCAAGTAGAACAAGACTAATAAATTACTGTGGAAATGATTATGGATATGTTGTTAGTGATGGAGAACCACAAATTATAAAATTACTTGGAATGCAAGAAAAAGGAGAATAGTATGGATAAAATTTTAGTAAAATTATATTTACCGATGATTGAACAACAATATGACATATTAATTCCTAAAAATAGGAAGATATACAGTTTAGTTAAATTAATTGCAAAAGCGATATATGAACTTTCTGATGGAAACTATAATCCAAGTACAATACCTACTTTATACGATAAGCTATCTGGCAGAGCTTATGACTATAATTCTAACGTAAAAGATACTAATATAAAAAATGGAACCGAAATTGTAATGTTGTAGAATTATAATATATCATGATAAGAATACGAAATAACGAATGTGGAATGCAATTTTAAATAAAGCATTCCACATTTTGTTTTCATAAAATTCACAATTATATAAACCGATGCATAATATAAGAGCATAAGGGAAGGTGAAAAGTTTGAAAATAAATTTTCAAACTTTTAGAATTTCATCGCACTCAAAATCCTACGGATTTTAAGATGGCTAATTTTAACCTCTTACATTCTCGCATTATGTTAGAGGTTTAATAATTTAGTTAGAGTATAAAATGCTCGAATGGAGGTTAAAATATGTATTCTTACATAATAAATGGTGGAAGAAGGCTAGAAGGAGAAACTTATGTGTCAGGTTCAAAAAATGCATCACTTCCAATAATTGCTGCAAGTATATTGAACTCAGGTATTACAAAGTTATACAATGTTCCAAATATACATGACACACAAATGATGTTTGAAATACTGAAAAAATTAGGTTGCAAAGTAAAAAAGAATAATGGAAAAATAATAATTGATTCAAAAGAATTAACATGTAATGAAATACCGGATGATTTAATGAGGCAAATGCGTTCATCTGTAATGATAGTTGGAGCTATAATTCGGAAGAATGAAAAAAGCTAAATTTTCATATCCTCGGTGGATGTGAAATTGGCGCAAGACCAATAGATTTGCACTTAAAGGCTTTCAAAGCACTTGGAATAAATATAAAGGAAGAATCAGGAATCATAGAATGCTATACAGAAAAGATAATTCCAAATGAGATACATCTTGATTTTCCAAGTGTTGGTGCAACAGAAAATGTCATGCTAGTATCAGTTCTAGAAGATGGTATAACAGTTATAAAGAATGCAGCAATGGAACCGGAAATTGTAGATTTACAAAACATGCTTAACAAGATGGGAGCAAAGATTACAGGAGCAGGAAGTAATGAAATAAGAATTACAGGAGTTAAGAAACTAAAAGATGTAAGTTATAATATAATGCCTGATAGAATAGAAGCAGGCACATTACTGTGTGCTGTCGCAGAAACACGGTGGAAATCTAGTTTTAAGAAAAGTAATACCAGAGCACCTAGCTCCAGTGATTCACAAACTTGAAGAATGTGGGTGTAATATAGAAACATATAAAGATAGCATATATTTAGAAGCACCAAAAAAATTAAAATGTGTAGAAATAAAAACTATGCCATATCCAGGATTTCCGACAGATATGCAATCAATATTTGCAGCAACACTTACAACAGCAAAAGGCGCATCTTTAATAGTAGAAAATATATTTGAAAATCGATATAAGTATGTAAATGAACTTAGGAAAATGGGAGCAAAAATAACTGTAGAAGGCAAGATTTGTGTGATAAAAGGAACAAGACGACTATATGGTGCAAGTGTTGATGCAACTGATTTAAGAGGTGGAGCAAGTTTAATACTGGCAGGACTTAATGCAAAAGGAAAAACAACTGTTAATAATGCAAAATATATCTTAAGAGGATATGAAAATTTTGATAAGAAACTTCAATCTCTCGGCGCAAAGTTAGAGCTAGTAGAAATATAAAAATAATAAAGAAGCATTGGAAAAATCTAATGCTTTTTTCTTATATTTTTTTAAAAAACATATTCCCAAAATCCAATAAATAGTATATAATATCAAATGGAAGAAATTGTGAAAATTCAAAATGCAAAAACTAATGAAAGGGGGAATAGTCTTGGCAAAGAAGAAAAGCCAAAAGTATAATATAGATGATGAAATAATAATCGGATATAATACAGGGGCTAAAACGGACAATCCTCCAAAGAAGAATAAAAAGAAGAATCAAAATAACAACAAAATGTCTAATGGAAATAGTAATAAATATGTAAAGAACAATAATAAAAAGAAAAGTAAGTGGAACAAAATAAAGAAAGTAATTTTTACTATATTTAAGATATTTTTAATACTTGCAGTACTAGCTGGAATATTTGTATTTCTATTTATATCTCCAGTATTTAATATTACAGAGATTAAGGTAGAAAATGCAAGTAAAATAAGCGAGAATACATACATTTCTCTATCAGAAATACAAATTGGTGAAAATATTTTCAAGGTTAATAAACCAAGAGTTAGAAGTCTCATAAAATATGAGCCTTATGTAGAAGAAGTAGAAGTAAAAAGAAATTTCCCAGGAACAATACTTCTTATAGTTACAGAAAGAAGCCCAAAATATCTAATAGAAAAAGATGGAATGTACATATATATAGATAAAAATGGCTATGCTTTAGAGACTAAAACAGAAACTCTGGGGTTACCAATATTAAAAGGAGTAATGACAGATTTAAGAACATTAACTATGGGAGATAGGCTTTATGATTACGATTTATCAAAATTTAATGATTTAATAAAAATAATTGATGGAATAAATAATAATAATATAGAAGAGAAGTTAACGAGTATTGATATCTCAGATGATGATAATTATATACTAGATTTTGAAGAAGAGCATAAGAAGATATGCCTTGGAGATACTTCAAATCTAAGTACAAAAATGTTATGGATAAAATATTTTATGGATGAAAAACGAGAAGATTCCGGAATAATACATCTTGAGGCAAAGGATGTATACTTTACACCTAATTAAAGAGTAAATTTAAAGAGAGGGGTTATAATGAACAAAAAATACCAAATTGCAATTACAATAGGAATAATGTGTGTGCTTCTTTCAGGTGCAATAGTCGTTCAACTAAATACAATAAAAGAAGCAACAAAAATTGTGGGAACTTCGTATGCGCAAGCAGGCTTAAAAGATGAAGTACTAAGATGGAAGGAAAAAACTGAAGCTCAATATAAAGCCTTGGAAACAGCTGAAACTGAACTTGAAAAAACAAGACAAGAAGCCACAAAGGAAAACTCAAGAGGTACTGAACTTGAAGAAGAACTAACTAAAGCAAATAAATTGATAGGACTTACTGAACTTACAGGCAGCGGAGTTATTGTAACTCTTGCTGATAATAATGAAGTAAAAGTTACTGAAATAGAAAGTGATGATAATATAAATTATTATCTGATTCATGACGTAGATATTTGGAGTGTGGTAAATGAATTATATAATGCAGGTGCAGAAGCAATTTCAGTAAATGGACAAAGAATTGTAGGAACAACAGCAATTACATGTAGTGGTGCAGTTATTACAATAAATGGTGTTAAATTAAGTTCACCATTTAAAATAAATGCAATAGGAAATCCAGAAACATTATATGGAATAGCAAGACCTGGAGGATATCTAGAGAATATTGCGACTACAGGTTCTATTGCAACAATAGAAAAATCAAACAATGTAACAGTTGCAAAATATACTGGAACATTAACTTCAAAGTTTATGAATTCTGCAGAATAAGGAGGTAAGACGTTTGAGTAAAAGTAAAATTGCAATGGCAATAACCATTGGAATAATGAGTTTTATGATGATATATGTTATGCTAATTCAATTTAATACTGTTCAGAAGTATGATGGTCAAGAAATAGAACTCATGAGAGAAACAGAACTAAAACAAACTCTTGCAAATTACAAAGAAAAATATGAAGAGACAAATAAGGAATTAATTGCAACATATGACAAGATACAAGAGTATAGAAATAATGAAAAGACCGAAGAGGATGCTGTAGCACTTCTAGAGCAGGAAGTAAATGAAGCAAATATGCTTCTTGGTAAGACAGATGTTGAAGGCGAAGGCGTAGTTATAACTATAAAAAACAATATAAAATATAATGAAGAAGAATCAAGTATAATTAGAACAGCAGACCTTCTTAAATTGGTAAATGAATTACGACTTGCAGGTGCAGAAGCCATTTCTATAAATGGAGAAAGAATAATTGCAAAAAGTGATATATTTGATGTTGGAGACTTTATTAAAATAAATGGTACGAGAACAACATCTCCATATACAATTAAGGCAATAGGAGATAAGAAGTATTTACAAAGTGCTTTAAATATAAAAGGTGGATATATAGATACATATAGTTTAAACCGGATACACAATTGATATGGAAATTGAAGATGATATAGGAATAGGAAAATATAATGGAGATATTACACTTAATTATGTAAAAAAGTAATAATATTTAATGTTTTTAAATACGAAGGTCCGCCAAAACTCCTGCGTTTGGATACTTGTAGTACAATATATTGAGAAAGGATGATTAAAATGATTATATTAGCTATTATAGTAGGATGTTTAATAGGAGTAGCTCTAGGCATTAATACACCAGCAATTTCATATATTTATTCAGATTATTTAGCAATATCAATTGTTGCTGCAATGGACTCTGTCTTTGGAGGGATAAGTTCTACGCTAAAAGGCAACTTTGATTTTAAAATTTTTGTTACAGGATTTTTTGGAAATGCAATTTTATCTATTTTACTAACATTTCTAGGAAACAAATTGAATGTAGACATCTATTTGGCTGCGATTGTTGTTTTTGTTGGAAGAATGTTTAATAATTTAACAATTATAAGAAGATTTTATCTCGAAAAATGGGATAAGAAAAAAGCAGAAAAAGTAGATAAAAAAGAGAATAAAAGTGAGGGAAATAACTAATAAATTAAAGAAAACTACATAAGATAAAAGCTAAATCCTTAGACGTTAGGGAGTTAGCTTTTTTATGTCAAAAATATTACAAAAATATTACAAAAATGTTACAAAATCTATTGACATTTTTCTTAAAATATTATATAAAATAATAAGTTAATAAAAATAAAAAAATGGAGGAGTTAAGATTGGCAATAGGTGATATTATTGTTGGCCTAGACATCGGAACCTCTAAGGTATCTGCTATTGTTGGAGAAGTAAATAACTTCAGCCAAATAGAAATTATTTCTTCTACAAAATGCAAATGTAGAGGAATTCAAAAAGGAAAAATAGTAGATGAAGACGATATAAGTTTATCGATAGCTAAAGCCATTCAAGATGCAGAAGAGGAAGCCAATTTAAAGATACACTCTGCTTATGTTACAGTTCCAGGAAAATACATTACAATAGTACAAAATAGTATTATCAAGGAAGTAAAGGACAAATATGCAGGAATATCAGTAAAAGACGTTGGTGCAAGTATAATGCAAGTCAAGGACATAGAAGTACCGGAAGGTAAACAAATAATAGATATAGTCCCTGAGTGTTTCATATTAGATAATGGAGAAAAAGTCCAAGATCCAGTTGGATGTTTAAGTGCAAACTTTACACTAGAAGCACAAGTAATTTTAGTTGATAAAGATTATATGAAAAAAATGACTGCTATATTTAAAAAAGCAGGAATAGAGCTTGATGGAATGGTTCCTATAACACTTGCTGAAAGAAATCTTGTATTAGATAGAAACGAGTTAAATGACAATATAATGCTTCTTGATATTGGTGCAGGAAACACAGAAATAGGAGTTTTTGAAGGAAATAAATTTGTCTATACAAACACTATTCCACTAGGTGGAGATACAATAAGAAGAGACATAGAACTTTGCCTTAATATTTCTGAAGAAGAAGCTGATAAATTAAAAAGACAATATGGACTAGCTCTAAAATCATTCATAGATAATGATAATGATATTTTCTTAAATACATATAAAGGTGAAACAAAGAATAAGACAATAAAAAGCTCTGAACTTATAGAAATAATCGAAGCAAGAATTGAAGAAATCTTTTCTTTAATAAATAGAGACATTGTAAATCAAGGAATTAAACAGAGAATTAACAATGTAATTCTAACAGGACAAGGCATAACAAATATTAATAAGAGTGATGTAGCAGGTAAAATTGCACTTAATATACCAGTAAAAATTTCAACAGGAAGACTTGTTAGTACGATTAAGCCAAGCTATAGAACATCCTATGCACTTGTAAGATATATTGCTTCAAAGCCATTTGCAAGAACTGTATCAAGTACAATAGATGTAACAAGAGACGAAAGTATCATAAAAACGATACTTGAAAGAATAAAAGAATTTTTTTATAGTTAAAATGGGAGGAATAAGAGTATGTTAGGATATGACGAAATGGAAAGAAGCATGGATGAAACAGCCATAATTAAAGTAATTGGTGTAGGTGGAGCTGGAAATAACGCAGTAAACAGAATGATTGCAAGTGGAATTAAAGGAGTAGACTTTATAGCAGTAAACACAGATAGACAAGCTCTAAAAAATTCAAATGCAAGCACAAAAATACAAATAGGAGAAAAAGTAACTAGAGGACTTGGAGCTGGAGCAAACCCAGATATTGGAGCTCAATCAGCTGAAGAAAACAAAACTGAAATTGCAGAATCTTTAAGAGGAGCGGATATGGTATTTGTTACAGCTGGTATGGGTGGAGGAACTGGAACAGGTGCTGCACCAATCGTTGCAAGTTGTGCAAAGGAAATGGGAATACTTACAATAGGTGTTGTAACTAAACCATTTACATTCGAAGGAAAGAAAAGACTTGCTCAAGCAGAAAGAGGAATTGAAAGCTTAAAGACTAAGGTAGATGCATTAGTAGTAATTCCAAATGATAAATTATTACAAATAATAGATAGAAAAACATCAATGGTAGATGCATTTATAATGGCAGATGATGTATTAAGACAAGGTGTACAAGGTATATCAGATTTAATTGCAAATCCAGGACTCGTAAACCTAGACTTTGCAGATGTTAAGACAATAATGCTAAATACAGGTATGGCACACATGGGAATAGGAAGAGCAACAGGAGAAAATAGAGCAGAAGATGCTGCAAAACAAGCTATTCAAAGTCCATTGCTAGAAACATCTATTGAAGGAGCAAGAGGAGTAATAATCAATATTACAGGTTCAAGCAGTATTGGATTACAAGAAATTAACACAGCTGCAGAACTTGTACAAAGAAGTGTTGATCCAGAAGCTAACATTATTTTCGGTACATCAATAGATGAAAGCCTAGAAGACGAAATAGTTATAACTGTAATTGCAACAGGATTTGATAAAGACAGACCATTATCAAACACAGGAATTGACCAAATAATGTCAAAAGCATGGGACAAAAAGATAACTTCAGTTCCAACATCAGGAGAAAGCGTAAATGCAAACTCACAAGACCTAGATATACCATCTTTCCTAAGAAAGAATAAAGGATTAGTAAAATAAAGAAAATATTGGTTGAAAGTCAATAATTGGGGTGGAAAACTTTAAAAGTTTTCTGCTCCAATATTTTTATGCCAATTTGAAATATAGCATAAAAATGAATGCTAGGAGATAAAATTCGTAGTATTTTTTTATACAAAAAGGTTAAGTTACCTTGATTCGTCCAAGCGAAGCTAAGGACATGTGGCAAAGCCAATTTTCTTATTGTATTTAGATGAAGTTAAGGCATTAATTTGCAACTTTCTAAATATTATATATAGAATATAACAAATTACCAAAAATTTCTTTAAAAATTTTTCAAAAAAGTGTTGACATTGGAAACTAATTATGTTATTATATTAATACACTAAGCGAAACGATAAAACATATTATTAAAGTGTATATAATTTACATATACAAACTAGTAATATTTTAGGTTAAACATAAGCAAAAAACAACAGTAAATTACTGGTTTTTCTTTTGGCCTAAAATACTTTTAAAATTTTTAAAAAAATTTTAAAAAAAGTATTGACAATCGTTTTTTAAAAGTGTATAATAAGAAAGTTCCTATCGCAAAGGAACAAAAAAGTACATTGAAAAGTAAACAAAAAATCCTTTAAAAAGACCAAGCGGAAAAGTATATTAAATATACGAACCAAAAAAATAATGATGATAAAAATGAGTTAGAAAAACTCTAAAAATAATAACAAGAGAGTTTGATCCTGGCTCAGGATAAACGCTGGCGGCGCACATAAGACATGCAAGTCGAACGGACTTAACTTCTA
>Ga0247608_10001153_pt1 | contig 38169 bp, 60 predicted proteins | sample 176DNAGHGlowgp2_FD_193490 | JGI IMG/M metagenome (GOLD analysis project Ga0247608, IMG submission 193490) | Sheep rumen microbial communities from Palmerston North, Manawatu-Wanganui, New Zealand - 1766 DNA GHGlow gp2 | ecosystem: Host-associated > Mammals > Digestive system > Stomach > Rumen ...
GCATTCCTTTGCATATTCAAGAGCCTCTGTTCTATCAATAAAGTAATTACCTACGCCCCACACAGTATCAAATTCTGCCATCTTTGCATCTTCTTCTGCTTTATGGATATGTTCATCTAGTGTCATTTAATCACCTCTCAGTCTTTAACACTGGCATTTCTCAGTATTATTTCGTCCTTGTACAACTGTGCTGATATATTTGATAAATCCTCGGTTAAGCTATCCCATCCATAGTCGGCATAATCTCTTAGATACTCAGATATGATGCTTTCTATATATCCCTGTGTCTGTTCCAACAGTGATATTATTCTCTTAGGGTCTTTATTAACTATCATTCGCTCTCACCCTCACTTTCTTTCTTGTATGTGATCTTCTTTTCTCCAAACTGCCCACCGCATACATAACAAAAATGGAATGGCATAACTACAAAAGCTGATAAGGTGCATCCGCAATGTGGACATGATATTGTGTCATATTTTTCGTGATAATATTCGTTTGTTATGTCTATTCTTTTTGCATCTCTGTTGTCTATCTGTGTAACATGCCAATCATTGCGTTGGTCTGCATTCCACTTTCCGGTCATTCGCTCTCACCTCTCATTTCTGACAAAACCTCGGCTATTTGTGGAAAGTGCCTGTTTGTCTTGCGCTCAATAGAATCTTCTTTTACCCATTCAGTATCTCCATTGCTCATTAAAACATTATATGGATAACTGTTTCCGTCATAGGCTAGTATAATTCCTTTCTCATTTTCGTAAGCTGCATTGCTATTCAAAACAACCTCATCCCCGACTTTTATCTCAGTATCCTGCTTCTGCTGTTCTTCGTACTCCTTTATCTTGGCTATGGCTTCGGATGCGGATACATTTTTTAACACAGTATAATATGTCAAGCCGTCAAATATCTTAGCAATGGTTTCTGTATACAATCCGCCTTCTAATCCCGATAGTGCCAATTTCCTTGCCACTTCCCATGCATCATCTGACCCCTGCTGATATGCTTTGTCGATTCCTTTGAGTTCAATGTCGGCAATCTTTTTCCCTAACTCGGATTTAGCATCTTCGTAGCCATTCTTATAGGCTTTATCAAGCTGTGCCTTTATGTTATCCCTTGCGTTATCCATGATATTCAAAACCTTTTCTTCATAATCTTTCATCTGTCTGCTCCTTTCCTGTGCATATTGGCATTAGGGCATGTGGCAAAGTGGCTTATATAACCGCTCCTGTTTGCTCCTTCGTCAAGGCTTGCAAACGTACCATGTACTACTTCGCCCGAATCGGTAACTAATATCTCTTTTCCGGCACCCTCTATCATGGTTCTTTTGATCGGGTCAACAGGATTCCATTTTCCAGACTTTAATTTAATAAACTTTATTTCTGCTCCGCAACTTCTACAATTTGGCATCTGTCCGCTCCTTCCTGTAGTTCACTTTCTATCTCAAAATCAGTAATGTTATTGATAAATTCGATAGCCATATCTTTAGCTTCTAATATCTCCCCATTTTCATACGCTTCTATAGCATTTTTAAGTAGTTGGATCTGCTTTTTGTCGTTCATTCCTTATCCACGCTTTCTACCTTGTAAAAATCACAATGACTTCTAACTATTCCAGATTGAAATATACAACCTTTTGTCACGCAAGAATCGCATAGACTTCTTTTAATAACCACGGCATTTTTCATCATTTGTCGTATATCATAATCAACATTATCTATTCCATTCTCACACATTTCTTTGTATGCCGATTCTGATAGACTAACTAATACTTGTAACATTCTGCTCCTTTCATTTATACAAACAGAGGACACCGTTTGCACACAAAACATATTTTTTCGCCTTTTAGAATTAAGCTATCCTTTCTTAAAAACACAGTTAATAGTTACTGGTGTCCTCTGCTTATACCTACCGTATCAAGATGTAATTACTCATTTTTTAAACCTTTCAAAATGTGAGCGATCACATCAACTGTCCAACCATTTCCGATGCATTTGTATCTCTGCGTGTCGCTGATACCGGCCGTGTAATTGTCGGGCAGCGTTTGAAGTCGCTCTGCTTCAAGTGGTGTGAGCTTGCGGATAAGATACTCACCGTCAGGCAGATCAATCTTGTATAATCCTGTCTTTGCCCCACCGCCACCAGATTGCGACTGTAAGCATACCGATTTACCATTTACAGAATAAACTCGGTTTGCCTGGGCTGTAGTGTTTCCAATGTTGCCCAGGCGGACAGGCTTGGTTGTGTCAATGCTCTCTTCTTCCTTTCCGATATACTGATAAAACTGCATATCTGTTGTTAAACAGTTTGATTTATCCGTCATTTTCCGTCCTCTCCGAGTCTTTGAATTGAGCTGTGCCAAATCCACGCACCCCCCTCAAAATCTCACAATAACCTTGTTTTGTAGCTTCAGGAACTCTCATCATAATATCTCTGCCACTCCATTTATCTCTTGATTGCCAAATCCTTTGTAATCCCTTGCGAGAATACATAATGCTTTGCCGTTGTTTATCTTTACTTCTCTGCCTTGCTTTCCGACTTTAATGGGATAGCAACCATTGTCCGCTGACTTCTTTCCAAACTGTTCCAGAGAACCGCTCCGTTGTAACTCGCCGTCAGGCATCTGCTTTTCATTCCGTGGATTCCGTACCCCCCCCCCGATTATGATATCTTCAAGCAATATGCCTTTATCCTCGGGCTGTGATACATCCGGGATATTTGTCCAGTAACACCTTTTCCTTGTCTGAGCAGATACCAAGGCAGAATTGATCATTATCGGTTCAACACCTAATTGCTCGGATATAAAAGCCTTGATGTTTTTGTGAATAGAATAATTGTTTTCATACAAGAACCATCTGCATTCACTTTCCTTTAATGCTCTGACATATTGCATAAATAATTGACCACCTTGACCATCGGGTGTAGTTTCTCTATTATTCTTCGCAATACTCCAATATGTGCAAGGTGAACCGCCAATCAACAAATCAAATCCCTTATACTGCTTAAAATCTGCGTCAAAAACATTACCCTTGTGTTCTATCTGCGAATAGTTTTTTTTGCTGACTTGTATTGCATATTTATCAATCTCATATGCCACATACCTTTCAACTTCTATCTCTGCACGTTCAAGGGCTACCATTCCGCAGCTTATTCCGTCAAATAGACTTAATACTTTCATATTCCTTATACCCTTTCTGCATCATTCTCCATCATGATTTCTCCGGCAATGCTGTGATCGTCAGCACATGATCCTCGATATCCCTAAATCCGATAACCGCCACACCGTATCCACGGCTTGACAGATTAAACGCTGTCCGCTTCAACACTCTGTCGAACACACACTCAATCCTGTCCCCGACCTGATAATCCTTTATCTGTTCCCTGATCACTGCTGTCATGATTCTCTCCCTTCCCGATGTCATACCAATTCCTGCTTACTATCTCTCGCTGCCTGTTAGCCTGTTCGAGATACAGCTTGCGTTTATACTTTGTCTTTTGCGCCATCGCATAATTCTGAGCCCGATGCGTTTTGTACAGCTCTTCCGGGATCATCTCCTCACCTCCTCATAACAGTCGCAGTACCCTTTCGGCAGCCTGCGCTCTTTCTTGTCATTAAATATCCGGCTGTGCTCAGCCCTTGCAATGTAGTCGCATATCGGATACTGCTTATGCTGTTTTAGTGAATACTTGCAGCTCTGGCAGAGTATCTGATCGCCAACATATTTAAGCTCACTCATATTGTTCCCCTCATACTTTCATCCCGAAGCAGCTCCATGAAGTCTGCGAGCTTTTTCGTAAATTCCCGGTTCAGCCTGCTGCCCTCGTCTATGATCTTCTCCCAAGCCTCGTTATCGTCCTGATCAGGTGCCGGAGTCCTTTTCACAAACAGCCATGCTTCGGTTACAAAATTATAAAACTCTCTCCTGTCCTTCATACTATCTCCTCGATATTGACAAATATGCCCGGATGCTCCGCCCAGAACTTTTCAATTATCTCCGAGACAACCTGTGCGTCATCCTTCCAGAACCCTGTATATGTCATCTCGTCTTTGAGCATCTTATTAAGATTATCCGTATCGGGCTTCGTGGGCTTGTACTCTCCATCCGGGTGATTGCCTCTCGGGAATAACCACTTCACCGTCAGCCGGATCTTGCCATCAAGGCATTCATGCTCGATCTTATTAAGAGCATGCCGCAGTTTAAGCCTCGCCTCTTTCAGATCCCGATCCTCGTATATATACAGGGAACCGTCTTTTCGTTTACCTATCCGATGCTCCTGCTGTGTCTTGGTCGGCGGCTCCATCGATAAGAAAAAGTGCACTTTCATCATCTCCTTTCATTTCGTTCATTTCGCTCTTCACGGTGGGGATGTAGTAACAACAACGCCGACTTAGGCGTTTTGTGTACTACCACCGCCGCAGGTTTTGTACAAAACCCTTTATATATGCGTTTTGTTGGAAGTTACAAAACGCTATAGCGTTTTGGATGTACAAACGTACAAAACGCTATAGCGTTTTGGATGTACGTTCGTACAATTTTAAAAATGTCATTTTGGAAGTATAGCTCCATGTATAACCTGTAAATCGTCATGATCTTTAATCCACAAACGGATTGCATTTTTCGAATACCCTTTCTCCATGCTGAAAAATTCAACTGCCTCTGTTAATGTAGGATACTTTGTTTTGATTTCCTTTGTGTCGTACTCATCCCAGTTTTCAACAAATGACAACAGCCGCTCGTATTTTTCTTCCGCTTTTTCTGACTTGGTAGCATTGCCTCTCTTGCCATTGATTGAGCTGTCTGAGCCGCCCATCGGCTTCGCTTCCTTGAGATCGTTCGTGATCCTGTGTACCGGGAAGTCAAATATCACATCTATACTGTCGGGAGTCTTGAACTCTCTAAGCACTGACGATATCCTCCAAGCCGACTGACCTTCCTCGAGTGACTTGCCGACATCTCTTGGATCTATCTGAATCATGTCAAGCAGCGCATCGGGATCTCTTGCGAATACCCCGGACCCGCTTGCCCTGTCCATCGAGAACTTGCCACCCTGTGCACCCTTGCTGTGGTGGTGGCAGCAGATTATTGACGTTTGGAGCTCTGTGCATATGTGATCAAGCTGATTAAAAAACTTTGCCATCTCAGAGGCATTGTTCTCGTCACCCTCGTTGATCTTGTACAGAGGATCAAAGATAATCGCATCATATCCTTTGCTCTTGGCTCGCCTTATGAGCCTCGGAGTCAGGATATCGATTGAAGCCCTTTGACCTCTCAGGTTCCAGACATCAAGTCCCGGTGGTTTTTCATTCATCCCCATCTCAGAGATCACATCCGCAATTCTGTGATAAAAAGACTTGCCATCGACCTCAAGATTGATATACAAGACTTTGCCCTTCTTGCACTCGTGTCCGAGCCATTTCCGCCCGGATACGATACACAGAGCCAATTCTATCAAGAGGAATGATTTTCCTGCCTTAGATGCCCCTGATATGAGCATCTTGTGCCCTGTCCTAAGTATTCCATCTATCAGGACAGGATTGAGTGGCGGCAGCTCGTCAAGATCTGAGAACGATACGATATCCGGCAGTGTGTCGATGCTGTCCTCAATATAGTCTTTCCACTCATCAAACGAACCGCAGCCGATATTCTCTGCGATAATGAACTGCTTGTGGTCTCCTCTCTCGACACCGGGCAGGCGTGACAGTCTTGACGGATTCTTATTCTGCTTATCGATCGAGAGACCGTTCTTTTCGCAAACCCGGTACAGATAATCGACCTTCTCCCGATAGTCCTGATCGGTGACTGCGTTTATCTTTACGATCGCATGCACCGACTTACCGCCCGAGTGAACCATGACTGCGATCGGGAGCCGCAATTCTTCCATGAGTGCTTTCTGCTTCTCGATCTCTAAATTATCCGATTCAACAAGCGCATATCTCCACTCGAGGACATTGGCATTGCTGACTCCCTGGCCGTCAAGCGGATTGAACCTTATCCAGACACCTGCCTGCTTGTTATAATCGCCGATCGCATACCCGATATCCTTGGGATGTTTCCTGATCTCTTCGAGGATCTGTCCGGCAGTCCTGTCATATACACCACTGTTGGCAGGCACCCATTTTCCCCGATCTTCGTCAAGCCTTGCATCCACGCAGTATCCGACATAATCATCCGGCTTAAACAGTGCCTGCAGATATCTGCGGAGCTCATCTGTGCCGTTTAGCTCCTTAGGCTCTTCGATCACCCGGCTTGTATCGAGCCAAGCTGTGTCCTTTATGACTGCATCGCCATCGTACTCGATCTCATCACCCCAGTCGAAAATCTTTATCTCTCTCCTGTTTGGTGTATAGCCGTTCCTTACCGCCATATCGTAAATAGTACCGCCTGTTACGATGCTCCCGGCTCCTTCGTTAAATGTTTTCCATTTCTTTGCACAGTCTCCGCTCTTGTACCGGGTATCGGCACGGCTCCATGAATCCCAGACATCGCACGGATATCCTTCGTGCTTAAGAGCCATGCCAATATTGACCCATTCCTGATACTCGAGCTGTGACGGTGGTATGTAGTTTAATAATTCCACTAAATCCATTCGATATCCCTCATCAGGCTTGGTGGTGTATATGCTGCCACATCAAACGGCAATCGCCACTTCTGCCAATTCTTGGAAGCGAGGAGCCCGATCATCTTATTCGCCTCTTCAAACTTCCATTCATACGTGTTATTAAATCCCTGCTTCTTTAAGAGACTTGCCTGTCTTGGAGTGCACAGCCCTAAATCCCTGCGCTTGCTCATCCTGTCGATAAGCATCGATGCCTTGCCTTTGCACATGTCATGAGCGTCTATCTGCATCTTCTCGAGATACTCAAGCTGCTTCTCGGTCGCAGGCTCCTGTTCCCATCCAAACGTGGGCACATAATCGATCAGCGCATCATCCCCGATCGATAACTCGAACTCGAGCGGATCGATTAACTTCCGCTCCTTGCGCCGCTTGCTTGCCTCTTCGAGAGCTCTCTGCAGTGCGTTCTTGCGCTCAGTAATGACATCATGCTCCATCTCAAATAGGTCTGATTCCTCGCCGCCTTTGAGCTTTTCCGTGATATCCTCTGCGACCTCTTTTGTTTTGCTGATTATATCCGCCGGATGTATCAGGTTATGCTTGCCTGTCATCCAGAGGAAGTCAAGTATCAGCAAATGGTCTTTTCCCGGATATAACCTCGTGCCCCTGCCTACCATCTGGCAGTATAGACTCCGTACCTTTGTCGGTCGCATGATCACGATACAGTCAACGATCGGGCAGTCCCACCCTTCTGTCAGCAACATGGAATTGCATAAGACATTATATTTGCCGCTTTCGAAGTCGCTTAATACCGCTTCACGATCCTTGCTCTCGCCGTTTACCTCCGCCGCTCTGAACCCTTTGTTGTTCAAGATATCCCTAAATTCCTGTGATATCGAGACAAGTGGCAGGAATACGACCGTGTGCTTATCCATGCAGACCTTTGCCATTTCGTCTGCAATGTCCTCAAGATACGGCTCCAGAGCGTGTCCGATATCGTTTGCCTTAAAATCACCGCAGGACACCTTGACTGATGATAAGTCTATATTAAGCGGCATGGTCTGCACCCGGATCTTCGACAGATACCCTTGCAGAACTGCGTCCCTTAGGCTATACTCATAGGCAAGGCTTTCAAAATAACCGCTTAAATCTTTCATGTCCCCCCTGTCGGGAGTCGCAGTCACACCGAGAACCTTTGCTTTATCAAAGTGCGTGAGAACATTCTGATAGCTTTTCGCCATTACATGGTGGGCTTCATCGACTATGACTGTATGAAAGAAATCCTGCGGAAATCTTGAGAGTCTTTTTTCTGACATTAAAGTCTGCACCGATCCCACCGTGATCGGATCATCCGAGCCAATACTTGTCTTTTCCGCCTTTTCGACTGCACAGCTAAGTCCGCAGAACCGCCCGATCTTGTCCGATGCCTGCGTCAGAAGCTCTTCCCTGTGTGCGAGGATAAGAACTCGTCCAATCCTCGCCCGGTCTTTTGCCACATCAGCAAATACGACAGTTTTGCCGCAGCCTGTCGGGAGAACCAGCAGTGTGCGCTGCTTGTCCTCCCACTCCTTCAAGATGGCATTTTTTGCTTCAACCTGATACGGTCTTAATTCCATTCGTCATCCTCTCCTTCTGTGGCTGCGACAGGATCGATATAGTACCCGATGTTATTAAAGCAAACACCGTCCCTGTTGCCTTCTGTCTTTGTGATATGGGCTCTGCCTTTAAGCCCGATCGACTCCTGCCACTTCATCTTTAGCTTCTCGCCGTGCTTCTTAAGACCTACACTGCGGAAGAATGCCGATATCTTCCACTCCATAGTCGATGCCAGAGGGAACCTGTCAACGATATACGCTTCACCGTTCCCGGTCTCGACCTTAAGCGTCATGTTCGCCTGATTGCAGCTTGGTGTCTTGGCTCCTGCGCCCGGAGTATAGTGCCCTCTCTCAAACTTCGTGACTTCGAACTCATAGTCACCTTCCTCGAGCGTTACAAAACTGCGCTCTTCGCCGTCAAACTCAACCTCATCATCCCAGTCAAATACCTTTGTTTCTTCGCTCATTTTTATCTCCTCTCTTTAATCAAATGGTATGGTTTCCATGTTTATATCTGAATCCTTAAACTTCTTCGCATATTTTACGAATGCATTCCACTTACTTATCAGGCTGTTCTGGATAAACTCAGGATCATAGTCTGTAAATGGTGTCCCCGAGAAGTAAGCCCCTTTCATTGCAACCGCATATTCGAGCCGCTCTGGGCTTATGCCGTCATTCTTCATGAGCCTGCGCAGAGTCTGTATCACTTCGGATTCTTCGGGCTTCGGTGCTTCTTCTGCAGGCTTCGTCTCGGGCTTTGTTTCCTGTTTCGGCTCTTCCTTTGCCTCAGGTTTCGGCTCCGGCTTTGGCTTCTCATTCTTCTTCTGCGGCTTAGATGTCACAGCCTTTTTATTCTCGATCACCGCCCGGATGCTCTCATAATCAAATGCCACACAGTCATCAAGCCCGGCTCTGTTCTTCGCATCCCAACAGGGATTGTGGGTGGTATACATGACACGCTTGCCGCCCTGTGCTTTTTTGCTCTTGGTCTTATCATCCTCGACAACGTATGTCTTATAATTTGCAAATAAGACCATATCCGCCCACTCTTTAAGCATCGGAGCGACCTGCTTTGTCAGCTTCATTTCCCAACGATCGTATGCACCCATCTCATCCGGCTGTTCAAATTTCCGCATCTTAGCGTGGGCTGTTATAACCACATTGATCCCGGCATTTATCACCGACTCAAGCATATCGAGCATCTTTTTGAAGTTTTCCTGCACGTATACATAGCCCTTGCCGTATCCGAAGTCCTCGATACCATTTACTCCGCCTTTTTCGCATGTATACTTGATACACATCATCTCTGCCCAGTCTGCTGTATCAATGACGAGTGTCCTGCAGCAGTCAGGATTCGCTATCACATACTTGATCGCCTCTGCGATATCCGACCACTTCTTCGGCGGATCAAACCGCCTGACATCCATGCTCTTTGTACTTCCCTCTGTGTCGATAAACACAGGATTCGGGAACTTGCTCGCAAACGTGGACTTGCCTATCCCTTCCGCACCGTACAGCACGACCTTTTTCGCACCCGGTATAATTCCACTGCTAATAGTCATTTCTCCTCTCCTTTCTTTCTTACTTGATCACCATCGACAACCCCTCTTCTTTGTGGGTACCTTTTACGCTTTCCCCGGACTCGATCGCTTCCTTGATGGCTGTCTTAGAGAACCAATCCTCTTTTACTTCCTTAAGATACGTAAACGGCACATCGTTCGGATTATCGATAATGATCTTACTGCTCTTGCGATACGATACCGAGCATCTTTCGGTCTTAAACTTCTCGCCGCCCAGCGCATCCTCGATGTACTTCTTAAGCTGCTCCGCTTTGTTCTCGCTAACCTTGGCTCTGTCATACAGCTTCTTCGCCTCGCCCCTGACAGCCTCGACCTCTGCCAGAAGATCCTTGCGCCATAAAATCACCGCCTCGATCTTCTTCTCACGCTCCATCTCAAGCTGCTCAAGCCGTTCTTCGTCTATGATCTCGCCTGTCTCCATATCAACGCATTCGAGTATTTCCTGTTCAATCTCATATAGTGGTTTCATTCGTTACCCCTTTCTCAAACTGTAATTCCGCAAGCTTGTCATCCTCTTTGATCCCGAGCCCCTCTTTCATGGTCTCCCGGTATCCGGCAATGACTTCCTTGCTTTCCGCAAGCTGCTTCTTCAGATCTTCGACCTCTGCCGTCAGAGCCTCGACCTTCTTCTCGCATCTGTCCTTCTCGACTTCGAGTGCAACCTTTTCCATATACAGGATGCTGTACTCTTTGTCAGCTTCGGCTTTTACACCTAAAATGATGTACTTTGCTATCTCTTCCATCTTTCTCTCCTTATAACATCACTTTTGTAACCGGGATCATTAACGCTGTCCATGCCATCAGATACCATACCGACCATATGATGGACTGCTTGATGCTCTGGTACAGCTCTGCCCTTTCGTCACTCCACATCGTCCTCAACCTCCTCTCTGCAATCTTCGATGATCTCCTGTATCTCCCAAATGACCGCCCGAATCAACTCAAACACAGTCACCCCGAGCATTATAAGTACAACCCCTAATTCCAAATACAAAATCATATCTTCCCCTCTTTCCAGAGCTTCAGCCTGTCAGCATCCACTCTGTACGTATTGCGTTTGCCTCTGCCTTTTGCTTCCCTTGTGATCACCACAAACGGACACCCTTTACTTGTTTGCGCCCATCCTCGCAGGTCGTTCGGACTCATATCGAGGATCTTGGCTGCTTCTGCGATAGTCATATTAAGCACCACCTATCATTGCGATCTGCTGAGCCTGTATACACCTATCTTTACATACCTGATAAATCTGCTTGTAATTCATATTTTGTTCGATGCCTGCCCGGATCATCTGTAATATGAGATTTTCAAATATGCTCAGATTATTGAGCTGTCGGACTGTTGCCGAGTCTCTGCCACGAATACCGCACATTGAATTGGCGAGCTTTGTGTATGTTACATACAACATATCCGCATGAGTGCTCCCTTGTGCTTTGGCATACTCTATAAGCTCTTTTATTACATCCGTTTCAGCTTTTCGTGTCAGTTTGCCTTGTTGCCGTGTCTCGAGCCATGCTTCGGTATGTCTCTCTGCGATAAACTTCCGCATTTCAAAAAACTGTCTTACTAACTCAGCTTTGAAATTAACCACAATATCTGTGTTCTTAAGTAGAGTTACAAGGAATGTGGCTTGTGCTTCATTGAGGATGTAATATTCCTCTGGTCTGCCGCCTGTACTTTCTGCCCGATATGGGGCTGAAAGTCTACCGAACTCTTTTAACTTTTTTTCATGCTTTTTAATTACAGATTTTATTTTCCTGTGTTCTACCTTTGTTCCTTTTGCAAGAACTAAACTGTCTGTGAAAACATCATCTGCTTTCAAATAAACTAACTCGTTCATTTTTCTCCTTTCTATAGTGTTGCTATTTCTTTCAACCTTCAACGCAAAAAATTTTAGGTTTTACATCATCGGGTATCTTAAGCAAGTCACACAAAACATACACTTCCGGCGCCCTGAATGATGTCAGTCCCTTGCGCTTCCGATCAAAAGCCTGTCGTGAAATGCCTAATGTCTGTACTATGAAATTTATACGCAGACCGGATTTTTTTATATACTCATTAAGCAACTCAGTATCAACATTTTGTGTTTTTACCATTCATTCATCCCCCTTTCTCCAATATATAGTGTTGCTTTTTTTTGCAACTATCGTTAGCATAAACTATGTTGCATTATTTGTCAATACCATTATTGATTATTTTTGCAACTTATAATAAAATATGGGTGAGGTGAGATATATGACAATAGCAGATAGAATACGAATCAAAAGAACTGAATTAGATTATTCACAGACACAGTTTGCACTCAAAGCAGGGTATAGCGATAAAACTGCAATATCAAAATTTGAGAATGCTGGTGATGACATTACTATGAAACAAGTAAAAAGAATTGCTAAAGCATTGGGCGTCAGTACAGCTTATCTTATGGGATGGGAAGAAACGAAAGAAATTCCAGGTCATACAGAAACATCTACGATCTATATCCCTGTCATGCCAGAATATGACTTTAATAATGAGGAAACAGAAATAATAAAAGCCTACCGTAAATCAGACTCATTAACAAAAGCAATGGTATTACGCACTCTTGGCTTAGAAGATATGCAAAAAAGGGACATTGGATAGGAAATATATATTACGGGAGATTTTAGATATGAGATTACCAAACTCTTATGGGAGCATCAGCAAGCTCTCAGGCAAACGAAGAAAGCCATACATGGTTCGTAAAACCGTATCAATGACATTCAATGAAGAGACAATGACATACAAACAGAAGCAGAAGGTCATCGGATATTTTGCGACCAGGGCTGAAGCCATCAAAGCTCTTGCGGATTTCAACGATTGCCCTGTTGACTTCGATTATCTGAATATTACGCTTAATCAATGTTACGAAAAGGCGAAGGAACGATTCACGGAAAGCAGAAAACGAAATTACTATGCCGCATTTAGGTATTTGAAACCAATCAAAGATATGCCACTCCGTCAAATTAAGGGATATATGTTGCAGGAATGTGTTGATAAATGCAAAACCACGCAACAGACCGAAATTGTCACGCTTTGCCATAAGATTTACAATTATGCCCTCGAACGTGATTATATCACCAAGGACGCAAGCCGAAGCCTGCATAGTAATTCTGTCGAAACAACCATCGTTCGGAATGTATTTACATCGGATGAGATAAAATATATTGAGGAATGTGACGAGTGGTTCAAAGTGGTGTTGGCATGCCTGATCTATTCGGGAATGAGGGCATTAGAACTCCGATCGCTTGCCCCGGATGACATCGACCTTGACAATCTAACTATCAATATCCGTCAAGCCAAGAATAAAACCTCTGTGCGTAAAATACCTATACACACGCATGCTGAGCCGTTTTTTCGGCAGTTTAAGGACGAAGGCATAAAATCCTACCCTAAGACTCAAAACGGCTTAAATAAAGCCATAGCGAAGCATTTTGAGACAGAACATCATGGACACGATACAAGACACACATTCACAACCAAAATGAGAGAATGTGGCTGTGACCCTCTTGTTTTGCAATTATTGCTCGGACATCGACCGGAATCAATTACGCAACGAGTTTACACCCATATAACAATGGACGAAATGAGGCAGAATTTGGAGCTGTTGCACTATTAGTTAGTGTTACATGTTTGTTACATACGAACTCAATCTAACTTGATTTTATCAGTATTTATGGGCATCTCGCATTTTCGGATAAAAGCAAGAAAAAACCCTTCAAAGCCGCTTATTTACTGCGTTTGAAGGGTATTTTTTCATGCTGCTAAGCAGAATCGAACCGTGCGTAGTTGAGCTGTTTGTTGCGGTTCGTGTTACATTTAAGTTACATACTAAGTCGTTTTAACTCATTCTTATATGATTTTATTTTATTAAAAAATTTCAATTTTATGTATCATATATGATAATAAGGCTCTTTTTTATTGTTTAATATGTACATATAAAAAAAAGAAGCAGACACCACGATGGATGCCTGCCCCTTTTGAAAGGAGAAACGCTTTATGCATGAAATCTTATTTATCCAACCACTTAACAATCGCAAGTACGACTGCACTCCATAAGAGCATCAACAGAACTATAAGTATAATCTCCACATATATCACCCCTCAACCGCTTCGAAAGTAGGCTCGCAGGTGTATCCGTTCTCGTCCCAACACTCGACCGTCTCGATGATCTTCTGATTGAGAACCTTCTTCTCCTGCCCTTGGCTCCCTGCATCAATTACAACTTTAACCACATCCCCGAGGAAGTAATCAACCCCAAGCTTGTAGCTGTTAGGAGCGACAGAGCTTTTTGTGGTCTCATTATTTTTGAACTTATCCCAGAAACCTTCCCTCGCCCGGTTGCGGAGCAGATTTTCATAAGTAAGAGCCGAGAAGGATTCCGCATTGCTCGACACCTTTTCTGCATTGATATAAAACTCCTTGCGGTTTATCCCGGAGCGTGTGGCACCGATATTGTAAGTGCCGACATACTTGTCCGCTCCCTGACCCCCCCCGATCGCATAGACTGTGTTCGGGATCGAGCCGATACTGTACTCGGAACTGATCAAATTATCAAGCCCAGTCGAGAAGATAATATTTTCTCGTATTGTGGGTTTTAATAAATTAAAGATAAAATCATTGTTCGTAGGATCGAATACAACCTGATAGCCATTGCCTGAATCCTTTGAAAGCTTACTGATCGCCTCATCCAGATAATCGCCCTGCAACTGCAGCCGGACATCTCCGTCAATATATGCCCAATCCCCGAGCTTGAAGTTGCTCATCTCCCTCTCATGGATTCCTGATTCGCTTTCAATGAGTGCATTCCTGACCATATGCCGGACTGCATATTCATATTTCCCAACATAGGTCGATTGCTCATAAATCACCCGGAAATGGAGCAGATAATCATCTGTAAAACCTTTACAGATAATCATATCGCCATTATCCGCAGAGCGGACATATCGCACATCCGTGATTATCCCGATTTTCGAGTGATTGTCAGCTCTCATGATAAATCTTGGAATATACATACTCGGCGGCATGATCAGAGCCTGATAGTTATATGTATTATTCGTGCAGTAAATCTCGAAGTCACCGTTCTCATAGAATCTCTCTGCCCATATAACCGACTTATAATCATCTATGATTGCGATTAAATCGTAGTTTTCATCAAGAACCAAAAACTGATTCATATTATACCCCCATATATAAAGGATAGAACTCACATATTGCAGTACATGATACACCCGAGATGGTTATTTCATTATAATCCGGCTGCAGCGTTATCCATTCACTTGATAAATCAACAAGCGACATTATATTATTGCCGTTTCGTTTAACCATCTTCTGTCCTGTCCTTGTGTCAATTTTAATGACCTGACCGCTTGCGAATGTTCCGTTTATCGTCAATGTCTCATCGGTCGCAAGATTGGATATCGTGATTGCTGTCCCGGAGCCTGTCAGTGTGAGCGTAAATTCAGCACCCTGTGCCGATTCTGATGGATTGGTCACTTCGCCCGGTATGCTAACGGTGATTTTCGTCTTATCTTTAAAGTATGGATTCGGGCAAATGATGCTCACCTGCACAAGCTGCGGATTCGCATTGTAATCAATCTCCATGCTCTCGACATATCCGTCAATAGTTACGTGCCGATTGTCAGTTTTTATTTCCAGAGTGATCGCTGATTTCGGAGCGAGAAACTCATAAAGCTCGAGCCTCTTTGCTTCTACTCCTCCCATAGGCTGTATTGTAAGCACGATATTCCGAGCCTGACCTCTTGCCATATTAAAGACACCGCCATCCGATGTGGCAAGCTGTGAGTATGCAATATCAGCGACAGGCGGATTCAATCCTGTCACTGATACAAGCTGAAATTTACTGTTCCCGGTTATATTTAATGATCTTAAATTTCGAGTAACTTTAATACTTAACATCATACCCCTCCATTAACCATTGCGAGCTGATTTCTGGTCTGCCTGTAAATTTCAAGGCGGTTGAGTGCTCTCGGACTGTTGTTCGTTTGATTGAAATTGTAAATGGTATTACCTAATTTCCTCGTGCCGAGCTGACTGGACCCGACAAGCCCCTCTGATGCAAGCGACTCACGAAGATCCTGTGAGACTGCATTTATCCATTTTTTATTCTGGTCGAGCGGAACGACAGCCTCTGCGCCATTACCCTCAAGGAATCCCATCTGACCTTTACGGAGAACACCACCTTCTGCAAGCTTTTTGATATGAGGTATATTGATTCCTTTGCCGCCGACTGTCGGAACCCAGTCAGGAACCTGTATTTTATTCAGACCGTCAATAAATGTATTAAGTAAGCTGATGATCGCATTTATGGGTTTTTTAACGATGCCGACCACTCCGTCCATGACTTTCCCGATGGCTTTGGATATACCTTCAAAAAGCTTCGTGAACCACTCGACTGCGTTTCCAAATGCCTCTTTTATACCGTCCCAAGCATCAACCGCAAATTCTTTGACATTGCCCCATGCCTCTTTGAAAAACTGGATGATAACCTGCCACTTATAGTATATCTCCTCGCCGATCGTAACGACCAAATCCCGGATCATTTCAAATGTGCCGGATATACCTGAATAATGCTCATACAAGTCTGCATCTTCCGGGAAGAGCCATGCCCCGAGCTTTTTACCGATCTCGGCTCCGGCGAGGAATGATACGACACCTGCCATCACTGTTCCGAATACCGTACCAAACGCTCCGACTGAAGCACTCACTCCCTTGAATGCTATACCGAGATCCTTGACTGCATAGATTATATTCGTAACAGCCGACACGATCTTCCCGGTTGTCAATACAACAACTATCGCTTCTATTGCACCGATGATCGTATCTTTATTCGTTATGATGAAATTTACCAATTCCATGACCTGAGGAATAGCCTTCTCGAGCATGCTGATAAGATCAGGGAGTCTTTTTATTACATTTTCAATAATCCCCGGAAGCTCATTTTTTAAATCTTCAATAAGCACAGGAAGGTCATTTTTTATAAAATCTGTAATATATGGCAGAATCTCGGTCAGAGCTGATGAAATCGCAGGCATGACTGAGATGATCGCATCTCCGATCTGGTCGATTGCCTCCTCGAGCATCGGACTGTTCTCCTGCAGGAATCCATCAAACGTCTGAGCGAGCGTGAATTTCATCTCTTGGAATTTTAGCTTCAGCTTATCGGTCGCATCCATTGTGGCTGCGTAAGTCTTATCGACTGTGCCGGATGTCGAATCAAGCGCATTGGTCAGGTCTTTAAACGACAAAGTGCCGTTTTTGATAGCTCCGTAAATCTGATCGCCCGACTTGCCGAACAGATCATAAGCAGCCTGCAAGCCTTTTGTACTGTTCCCATTGCTCTCTATCTGCTTCTGGAGATTGAGCAGAGCCTGATTCATACCCTTGCCATCCTTAGTGCTGTTCTTGAGAGCCTTACGCATACCATTAAGGACAGTCTCTGAATTGGTACCCGATTTCTCAAGCTGTCCCATAAATGCAACCGCCTGTTCGAGAGATAAGCCCATCTCTTGAAAAGCCGTGGCATTTGATATGATTCCGCTTGTCAGTGTGCCTGTATTAACTCCTGTTGCCTGAGATGTGGCTGCAAGTGCATCAAGGAATCCTCCAACGCTCTCGATTCCTTTACCGTAAGCAGACAGAGCTTTTTGTGTATCGTCTACCGACCCGATCACATCCGAATCCGTGATCTTCGAGAACTTTAAATACTTAGCAGATAAGTCTGTAAGCTCATCCCCGGTCACACCCCATCTGGTGTTTACTTCTCCGATGGCATTTCCGATATCAGAGCTGTCTGCAAGTACCACCTTCGATACATTACCATAACTCTGCATGAGCCTGTCAGCCGCATCGCCTGTGGCTCCTGTGAGCTTTATGACTGTATCCCTGCCCTCGTCAAATGCCTTCCATGCATCGACTGCGGCTCCTGCTAAATCCTTTAAACCATCAATACATGCCTTTATCGCTGTTGATGCCAGATCCGCAAGAATACCCTTCATGACAGTGAAGCCATCTCCGGCTTTTCGTGCCGCATCTCCTGCGTTTATGCTGTTCTTTCCTGTTTCATCAAGATCGCCTGCGAGTGAATCGGCTGCTTTGCCTGCATCGTCAAATGCCTTTTTATCATCCTCTAATTCTTTCGACAGCTTCTCGATATCTTTTGCAAGGTCTTTTGCTGACTTGGATGATTTACCCTGTTCGAGAACTATGTTGGCATATTCTTTCTTTGCTTCCTCAAGAACCTTTTCTTGTTCCTTGATCTTTTTATCGAGCTGCTCATATGCTGTGCTTGCCTTTTTGGTCTCTTTCTCGACTTCCTCAAGCTGTTTCTCGTATTTACCAAGAGCCGCCTCGGTATTTTTTACGACAGCCTCCTGATTGTAAATCTTGACACGCATCTCGTCAGCTTCTTTGCTGTCCTTACCGTATTGCTTCTCTATCTGCTCGAGCTGTTTCTTGTATTCGCCAAGAATAGTCTTTTGACTCTTGAGATTTTTCTGTAATTGATTGACTTTTGCCGAGAGACCGTCCGCAGACTTTGCCCAGTTACCCATCCCGGCGGAAGCTGCCTTAAACTCCGCATTTGTCAGTTTAATTTGACGGTTCGCTTCCTGTATGTTTTTCTTAAGATCAGATATATCAACGCTAAATTTTGCTGTCGTAACATTTTCGGGCATTTTATCACCTCTTAGAACCAATCATCTCCGGCTCTTCGCCGGATCACCTGTTTGCCGTTACTGTTTGTATTTTTCCGGGCATAGTTGCTGTACTGGCTTATCAGCCGGAACACATCATTTACTCGTTCTCTGCGCATGGATAATGGTGACAGCGCAGGGAATCGCTCACATATCCCGACCTCTATCTCGAACATCATCTCATCAATGGGAGTGTCATCCTCCACTCCCTCGCTCAGTTTTTTGATTTCAAGATATTGAGACTCTCGGCGATAGCCTGCCCGGTCTGAATGATAACCGAGACGATATCGTCAACACCTGTCCGGCGGAGCTCCTCTTCCAGAAGCTCGGGAAATATATCAAGAATCAGTGGCTCAATCTGGTCATATCCCTTCATGATCATTTTTGCCACTTCGTTTTTATCATCTAACTTGTCAAGATCAATAATGGACATAAAGTCCTTAACAGTGCCATACATCAACTTATATCCCTTAGTGGTGTATGTCTTTTCGACCTCGTTTTTATTTGTAGCCTTGTAAATATTAAGTGTGATCTCTGTCATATCCCTCTCCTTTTAAAGTATGGGAGCAGCCTAAACTGCCCCCACGTATTGAATTTGTATTGCTTATGATGTGGTAACTGTTACCGCACAAGTATCTGTCAGAGTGCCGCCACCCTGAAGATTTACCGTTGCCGTAATTGTTGCAGATCCTGCGTCAACACCTGTCACAACTCCTGTGTCCTCGTCAACCGTTGCCTTACCTGTTGCAGATGAACTCCAAACAACTGTGCCAACTGCGCCTGCAGGCACAAGTGTGGCTGTCAGCTTCTTGGTGTTGCCGACCTTAACCGATGCGGTTGAAGGTGTAACGCCGATACCTGTCGGAGTTACATTTCCGAGAATATCATCGGGAGTCTTAACCGAATCGAAAAATGCCTCCTCCGTCATGGTGGTATTGACGCTCGTATCGATATTGACAGCCTTTGCCGGGCACTTATCGCCCTGCGGATCAAGGACAGTGTTGAACTTATAGGTTGTTGAGATGCCTGTATAAGTCAAGGTCTGACCGTTTGCAGTCGTTCCGGCATCCTGAGTGGTGCTTGTCTGCTCAGGAACCGTGAATGTACCCTTAAGTCTCCATACAAGAACCTTGGTTCCATCAGTTTTCTGTGTAACGTAACCCAGAGCGAAATACTTAGGAACACGCTCTTTCTCAACAAGCATTCCTGTGGCCTGGTCATACATCTGACCTGTGATATCTGCGAGCATATCAAACGGTATACCCGAAGTATTGAGCGACAGAGTATCTGCGCCTGTACTTGATACCACGATCGCAGGAATGTTGTCATAATAATGAGGCTCGTTTGCGGACTCGGTGGACTTTCCAACTTCTGAAAGCCCGGTGAACTCCTTTACCTCACCGAACGTGATGCCATCAGATGTATCAGATAAAACCTCTGCATACACCGCATTGCTGACACCTCGATATTCGAAATATTCTTTCGCCATCGTTTTTTCCTCCTATTAGTCTATTTCATGATTCAGATAGATGATATCGATCCCTCGCCCTGTGTGGGTTTGCTCATCGCTCGCCACATCGTAGCCTCTGTTCGGTACCACCCATCCGCTTTGCTTTAAAGCTGTGCGAGCCTGATGGATATATGAGTAAGTATTCGCCGGATTATTTGAATAAAAATACACACTGTACTTATACCGCACACCGACAGTTAAATTATCGTAATAAGCATTCCCGATCTCCTCATCCTCCCAAAAAGTAAAGAAGTTATCGGGATATCCCTCTGTAACACTTCCCTGCCTGTATACCGGGAACCCAAATGATTCCAATAATGAAATCAATGCTCCCTCGATACTTGTATCTGCTTCTCTTTTCCCTGCCATAGCTTACCCCATTGCCTTTGTGATCGCTTCACCGACCGTCTGACCCATCTGCTCTTGAATTTCTTTCATATATTTCTTGCCTTTGTACATCCTGTTCAGCTCTTTGTTCGGCTGCATCTTTGGTGTGCCTGTGATCAGATACCCACCTGCACCGGGTTTTCCAAAGTCAAATCCGACATCAATCGAAGCTCTGTTTCCACTCCACTCGACCTGCGGATTGTCAACGATCGCTTTCTCTGTCGTGCCCCTTGAATATTTACCGCCTGCCGGGAGGTTCTGCTTCTGCATTGCCTTGTGAGTATCCTCACCTATCTTCTGTCCGGCTTCCTCCAATGCTTTAGTAACGACTTCCTGCACGTTACCGCCTACGCTGTCGAGCTTTATGAGCAACTGTTCGAATCCCTTTGTGTCAAGCTTTAAAGTATTCCGTGCCATATTACGCACCACCTTTGACAGCCTGCACTCTGAACTTAACGAACTGATTCCTCATATCGATGTTCTCCGGCGGAGTGATGACCTCATACAATCCACCTGTCTGCAATACCTTGATTCTGCACTCCGTTTTTATATCAGGTCTGTACCAAGTCTCTATCATTGCCGTATCAATGACTGACAAGACACCATTGACCACGGACTCAGTACCACCGTAAGTCTTAAAAGAGCAATTCAGCCGGATGCCTTCCTCTGGGTATGTCTTGACCTCTGTGCCTTTTACTTTGCTATATGTAGGAATCAACAGCTCAATCGCTGTCGAATATGGAAATGCAGGCTTGAAATCTGCCATATCTCCACCTCCTACTTATATGAGAGCTGTATGGCTCTCTGCATGAAGTATTCAGACAGCTTTCCGCCGCCTGCTCCATAAGACCATAAGTCAGCGACACCACGAGCCACCACACCGGGAGTAATATTCGATGCTTTGACTCCTGCCCCTGTCAGATACCCGGTCACCTCGTTTATATACTCAGTGATGGTATTATCCTGATACGTTCCTTCAATTCCGAGAGCGGTTTTAACCGCTGTCAACATCTGTGCATCTGTCATAGTATGCTCCTTCCCCTCGTAGAGTGCGGCATCAAGACTTAGCAGGACACCGCACCCGGTCGGGGTATGAATATGAGATCAACTATTTTTAAGCCGAAGCTTAAAAACCTACTTTGGAAATGGTAACTGCGCCTGTTGCCAGAACAGCCTTATACAGTGTGCATCCGTCAGCCTTAACCTGTGCGCCTGCTGTAACTACTGCAGCTCCATCAATCGAGAAGCCTGCATAGTCATAAGCCGGTACAAAGTACACCGTGCCTGCGCTTACGCTTGATGCGGTTGCATCAAAATCAAGAGACTTAAGCGGAGCAGATGCGAGTGCTACTGCGCTGTTGGTAGTTACCTGATACTTGCCCTCTACATCAAGAGGAGCAAGAGCTGTCGGAACTGCTGAAAGTGACTCCTGTCCGATAGCCATTACTGTGCCGAGAAGCGTGAGCAAGTCGGTCGCAGTGATAGGAACGATCTGATTAGTGTTAATCATTGCTTTTTACCTCCATTATTTTTTATTCGGGAAGAGCTTTAGCCTTCCACTTGCCGCCATCAACTGTCAGAACCTGTCCATTGTTACTTGATGTAACCTTGGGCAGCTCGGGAGCGACTGCGGCGGCTGCTACTGTTGCTATTAAATGTATTGCTTCGGGATTCGTGGTGGCATTGAAGTCTTCCTCATTGCCGCCCAGAGCCACGTACAACTCCTTGAGTGCCTCAACATTCGTCATGGTCAGCACCTCCTTCTTAACCCTTCACGATCTTGTAGAATCCAGTCGGATTGAGTACCTTGCCGTCTACTACCACGAGTGCTTTGTCAACCCACTCATTGGTCTCCTCATCGAAGTACCTTCTCATAGTGAATCCGAAATTCTCGTTTATAGCGTACTCATTCGGCTGCCAGAACAGACCGATCACATCTCCTGCAGAAGCTGCATCAAAGTCAGCGATTATATCAGGCTCAACCATTGCGACCTCACGGCCGAAGAATCTGCCGTTAGGATTCATGGCATCACCGTCATTAACCTCAAGCCCGGTTGCCTGCCTGAATATAGGATTGTTATTTGAATCAGCCATCGTCTCAAGATAAGCGTCAACTGTGGATGCTGCAAACACGAACTCACCTGCCCTGTATCCGAGAGGGATCTGAGCAAAGAAATCTTTTTTCCATGCAGTCCAGTTTGACATCTTGGTTGCTGTCATAGTGATGGTATTGGTCACACGAGGATCATTAAGGATACCAAGCATGGAGCCATCGCCCGAACCGTTCATGATGCCATTATCCATCGCCTGCAGATAAGCGATAGCGATCACTCTTGTAAGCTCTGCCTCAAATGCTGAGAGCGTGAGAATCTGTGACAGGAAGGTCTGTGCAAGTCTTATCTCTGCGGTATGGTATCCGAATGATATCTTTCCGAGCTTGTTTACCTTCTGACGAGGGCTAACTGTGCTCTCATTTACCCACTTAAAGGATGCCGAAAGTGATCCAATCGGGATCTCAACACCGCCGGGAACACTCAGCTTACGAACCTTGCTGTACAGGTTGCCGTATCTCTTGCGCACGGTGTTGATCACTTCGTTCATGACCGTGATAGGTATGGCTGCGCCGGTCTCAGCTGTGGAGATAGTTTCGCCGTTCCTTACCTCTGCCGGGATGGGAGTGCCCCTCTGAATGTAATTCATAAATGCCTGACGGTATTCCATTGATGCTGTGGGATTCTCGTCCCTATTCTGCTCGATGGGAGCTGCCTGGAATGAAGCAATTATATTCCCATTAACAAGCTGAGCCTGTGCCGGAACCTCTCTTGCTTCCATTTCTGCCTGTGCACTTCTCTCTGCCTCTTCAGCATCGATTGCGTCAATCTCTGCCTGCGTCTCTTCGATCTCAGCATTGATATCCTCAAGCTGCTCAGTCAGCTCACGAACCTCGTTGACATCTGAAGAAGCCTGACATCTTGTGTTTAAGCTCTGCTTCTTGGCATTAAGCCTTGCGAGCTTCTTTTCCAAAATCTTCTTTCGCATTTTGTTTTCCTCCATTAAAATTTTGATCTGAACATAAACTTTGCTTTTTCAAGCTCTAACTGATCTGCCTCCGCAGACTTGCCGTTCTGCTGTCTTGCACTCTCCAATGCAGACCGGGCATTATCCAATGCCTCCTTGCTTCTGGCATATATCGCTGTGGATTCGTAAGCCGGATGTGTCACCGCACTTACTTCTCCAATAGCTTCAAACTTTAAAATCCGTCTTGTGGGATAGGCTGAATCAAGATCCTCCCACTTTTCGTCCTTGATGTGGAACATAAATGACATCCCGGTGATGTCTGCTCGTTCGATCGCCGAATATAACGCTCTCGCTGTGTCATTGCGCTCAGTATCAAGATCCGCTTCCATATCAAGACCTCTGTCAGTCACGATAAGCCGCATGGTACTGTTTGCATTATTTCTACGGCTCCTTGCGACCGGGATCATCCTGTCATTGTGATTGACAAGGAGTGGCACATCCTTAAGGTCAGCTCCATCCAATGCTCCCGGTTCTATTATCTCCCGGAACCATCCCCCGATATCTGTCGGTGATGAATACACGATCGGAGTGCCTGCGATAGTGTTTACACCGTCCGCCCTCTTTTCTGTTCTCACATCAAACTGATATGACCTTTTTTCCATTTCATTTTTTTTCATTGCTCTGTTTCCTCCGTAACAGATAAAAAAATGAGCCAACCGAATCTTTAAGATTCTGATTGGCTCAATGGCTCACATTTACCTTTATTATGTTTTTACATTTCTTACATTTAAAATACATCCCGATTATGACAGCTCCTTCCTCTATCTGGAAAAGCTTCTGTCCGCATTCCGGGCATAAATACCATCTCATTTTTTACCCTCATTGATTTTTGTGTAGGGAACAGGACATTTCTGCCCCATTCCCACCATACAACCAGATAATCAGAGCCAACCATCCATTACATCGCCCTACCAAACGCTAATTTGCGAATACTGATTATCTGATATTATACCCAACGTGGTACGCAACGGATAAGGATTTGCACCTTATTAAAAAAGCTTATATTTATAACACTCAAAATCTTTGAACCTTGAGGTCACGGTTTCTGGCTTTCCGTCAGGATAAAATGTAATACTCCTTTTGCCTGCCAATTCCTCTATCGGAATAATGTAGATAATGTCATGCTCTTTACAAACAAACGCACCAATGTCAAATGAACCTTGTGAATACTTCTTGTTTTCTCTTCTGCCATTGCCTCTCATATGTGATGTAACAAGGCTTGCTATCCACCTTTGTTTTGAGTTATCAAAATAAATTGTCTTTACTTGTACCCTTTGAAGTTTAGATAAAGATGGTATATCTATTATCAAGTCATATTCACTAAAATCGTTTATCGGCTTTGACACTATATCTCCACGTTCTATGAAGAATTGTTCCGCAAGTAATTCGCTAACAGTTCCGTTTTTATGTTTTATATTCATTTTCTCTACCTATTTCGCCACCGTTTAAGCGTGTTGGGTTTATTCCTCTATCTTTTCATATGTCTTTTTGAAGATGTCGGGTTTGCAAGGATACCGCTCTCCATTCACCCCTGTAATAATATAATCACCAACATTTGCCTTCATATCACCTTCTAAGGTATGAATTGTCATTTCCTTATCAGTCTGATATGCTTCAATTATTACAGGCTTTTTTCTGTATTTCATTGATTATCCCTCTGCGTTATGCATACTTGTTATAAATTCGGTCATAATACCCTTTGCAAGCAACTGCTCTTTAACGTCCTTGCATAACTGTCCATCAGCCTTTGAGATAACATGCACTATTTCCTCAATGGCAAGATTAGACTTGTCGGCTAATATAAATCTTATGGCATTATTGAGCATATCATTTGACGGATATTGACCATACAATGACTTCTTTTTTTTAAGCATTGATTATTCCTCTGTCGGCTCGGGAGTAGGCTGTACTACCTTGCTAACATCTGCATGATAGTTTTCGACCCTGTTCATATAGCTATCAAGCATCACAACGCTTGCTGTCTGAACAGATGCATCTTTCCACATAAGGGAGCATACATCATAGTATTTACCGATCGCCTGCTCCTTTGTGCTATGCTCTGTAATATCACTGATTGCCAAGTTACCATTGCTTGTGTAAAATACAAAATATTTCATTGTTTTTCCTCCTCATAATATATATTTTGTTAATAGTTATTACTTACTCAATAGGTGTTGCATCAACATATATCAAGTATGCCAATAATTCTGTATTTACTATTGGTTGTATTTCACTATTAGCCCCTAATACTTCATCTATACACTTGAAACCTCTTATTATTCCATCGTTTATACCACTGTATAAGTAAGGTATACATACTACTTTGCGACCATAATCAGCTTTTATTACTGCCGTAACTGCTAATAAAAATTGATTTCCTGTATTTATAAAATTACTTATATCAGCATTTCCATTAGCGGATGTGGTTACAGTGATTTGCTTCTTTTTTAAAACTGGCAAGAAAGCACTTGCCACATCCCCAATTGTATAATTGTTTCCCTCTACCCATGTACTTGCCGTAGTAACAGGAACTGTAACAGTACAAAATTTACCGCCCCTTATCATATGCTCACCAACAGCATAATCTTTTGTCGGGTTTGTTCCATCCTCTACTGTGCCTATTACGGAGTTGTCGGCTTTTCTTTCATTGACATTCAAATTCCTTATAACAGGGTAAACAACAAGGTTGGTTACAGTAATTCCTTCCAAACCTACGTATGGCATATTGGATGCAGGTGTGGTGATGGATACATATTTTAAATTTTGATTTTGCGATAACGCAGAGCCTTGTCCGAATGAAACATATGTTAGATACACATTATTCGGAATATTATTTTTACTTGATAGCACATAATTACCAACAGGAAGTGTTATGGCATTTGACAAATAAAGCTGTGTCCATTGCGAAGGAGTTCCATTGATTTTTATGCTATCAACCACACCATTATTTAATACATTAGGTTCGAATGTTACACTATTTAAAGTATAAATATTACCATTCCATGTTCCCAATGTGTTTACAGCTTTCATTGCTGTTATTGTCATAGGGATTAAATTCCCAACATCCCATCCAAACGCATCACTAACAACCTGTGGTATTGTTTCTTCTACGCTTGCATGGTAGGGTTCGTAAGCTGTTGCGGTTGAGCCTTTTTCGAGCTGATGGTTATAATCAACAGGATTTACTCCATCTGTATTTCTGCTTGCAACCGTGACATATCCATCTATTGCTGTTACGGTACGTGTTTGCCCACTCCACAGACCATTAGTAGCAGTCGATGCACCTGTTGACACATTACCTGCAAGGATAAACAAATTTGCTCCGCCTTGAGTATTTATAGGCATATTAGTTGACATCGTAAAAGTTCCACTACCCACATATATAGGTACATAGGTAGCTATTACTTCAGTTCTTATATTTGCGGGGTCAAACAAATTCTTATTCCCCCACCCAACTATATCCTTTACTGCCCCACTCTCTACAAGGTCTGTACTATCTGTTACTACTGAGGTGGAGTTTTTGGTTGAGGCTGTGCCGAGGTTGTCAAGGTCGTTTTCCACCTCAAGCATCTGTCCTTCAAGTGTAGTGACCTTGCCTTCAACTGTTCCCACCTTCTGAGGGAGTGTCCCTATCTTTTGGTTGACGAACATCTTAATACCGCCTGCTGATGCGACTGAGTTATCACTGTCATAGACGGATTTCTTCATATCGCCTTCGCCTGTGCCACCGCCTTCTTCGATAGCCTTTTTCAGTTCAAGCAGCAGATCCTCAATACGACTCTGTGGCGGATCTGTGTATTCAGTTCCGTCAATGGTCGCACGAAGTATCGCTTCATTTCTGCTCTGTGGCGGATTCGTATATACATCGCCCATTTTTTATACCTCCTCGTCTGTTATAGTTTCGTTTTTGTCAACAACATCAACATTGACCTTGCCAACCTGATACGCATCGGCATTATTTGCATCAATCCAATTAAGTGACATGTATCTCTTGCCTTCAAGCTCCGGCAATGGCATAAGCCCAAGTATCGTTCTTTTCTCGTTCTCAAAGAGTGCCCCGGTCGGACTCAGCAGATTTATCATCTCAATTTTTTGCCCGGTTGTCATAAATATCAGTCGCTCGGGATAGAACTCAATCTTGTTACCAAATGCTCGCTCACGGCTTGTGAACAGTTTCTTCGTGAATGCCTGCGACAGAGCGTTGATTCTTGGCTCAAGAGCTTTCTGGTAAAATGCCTCGTACTGTTCTTTTGTATAATCCCCGGTCAGGATCGGGAGTGATATGCCCCAATTTCTCAGGATCTTCTCATCGATAAACTTAAGCGTGGCTTCATCGACAAGCTCCGATTTATGCTCGAGTGGAGTAAAGTCTGCCTTTAAGTCAAGCGGCAGGAATCCACTCTCGTTATTGATAAGCTTCTGCTCCAACTCTGCAAGGGCTTTTTCGGTTCTGTCACCGTCAAGCAGTGTGTTATATTTAACGACACCATTTACAGCATATGAGGCTTTCATTGCTTTTGCGATACCTTTTAGCAGCGTATCGTTAAGCTCTAAGGTCTTAAGCAGTGCCTCATGATCAGGCTGTCCGACTTCGTTTCCGCCCATGTATTGATTGACTGAATAATTATATTTAACATGAATTACATCTTCATAAGGCACAGTCGTTCGGTATCCGTTCATGAACCAAAACTCTACAAACAGCCGCCCGGATGCATCCTCGATAAAAAGCACTTCCATCGGCTGTATCGGATACAGCGACTCGTATCTCCTGCGCTCGGCTCCTGTCTTATCATCAATCCAAGTGTAGTAAGTCGGGATAATAAATACGTTATAATTCATGAGCAACAGCCACATCGTTTTCTCGATAAATTCAGAGGCTGTCATGAGCGGATTCGGATTGTCGAGCACTTCCTGTATATTGCCTTTCACCGGGACAGGATCATTGTTCTGATACCTGACATGCATCGGCTGCAGTTTGCTCATTTCATCAACTATACACTTGATCGCCTGCACCACGACATCCGATGCGTATATATTCGTCCCAAACTGACCAAATATCGGTAGCATGCCATTAAGAGCTGTCGCAAGCTTTGTATTGTTTGGCTTTCTTCTGAATAACCTATCAAACCATTCCATTGTCAACCTCCGATTAGCTTTCGGTATTCCGAGCGATGCCGCCTGTACATCTCATACAATGACACAAGCGTGACCGTTCCATCTATCTTATGAGCGTTATCCACTTTGATCACGAGAGCCTGTCTCAGCTCGTTGACCTTGAGGCAACTGTTTTTAAAACACCATCTGTCAACAGGATTCTCGTTATAATTTATAAGCTGCTTCTTAAGCTCTGATTCCACAAGCAGTATCGCATTGTTTAAAGTCTGAGCGTTCTGCAGAATCATCTCGACATCTTCGTACTTTTTCGACCATCCGTATTCTTCCATCTGACGAAGGAAATCTTTTGCAAACCTCTGGTCATAGCCGCACTTGTAAAGTGTGATACCGTGCTCCTTTACGAGCTTATAAAACCAATCCGCTACAATAGTCAAGTCGAGATCATTTCCCTCACATACTTGGATATATCCACCTTCGACCCATTCCTTGTATTTTGCCCCGGCATTGTGATCGTCATTATCAACCTCAAGCTTTGACTCCGGGATAAAATACTTCGTCAGGATATACTTCGTAGGATCTCCGGGCTTCATTACGAGAGCCTTTGCACAGCACAAGTCGGTTGTCTCCGCAAGGTCAACCTCTCCGATACAATAGCCGCCTCGCATGCTCTCGATATCGTATGTGGCTTCGTATGTATAATCCTCGATATTCATCCATGACTGGACTCCGTTCTGCTTGTAGTTAAAATCCTTCGACAGTACAAATATCCTGTCCGCTTTGCTCTTTTTTGCAAGATCAACCTGTTCCTCAAGATAGCTCCGCTTCTTTATTACATCAAGTGATGGATTGCTCTTGTACCAACTTTTCGGGTTCTGGAATACTTCCTGCTCGGAATCTTGTGTATATAACCACGGCAGATATCGTATCGCTGAGATAGAATCATCTTCGCCGTTTATGATCTTACGAGCCTTTTTAAGCTCTTCATCAAGAAAGCCGTCCTGCACGAACCCTTCAGTCGTGATTATGATAAATTTCGGATTGTCTTTAATCGACTGCGACTGCTCAATACTCTTGGCAATGACATTATCCTTAAGCTCATGCGCCTCATCCAGTATCGCCCAGTCAATATTACGACCTTCTTTGTTTCTCGTCCTGTCTGAGAGCTTGAATATCTTGGTATTCGTGCCCTTATTCATAATGAATCGTTGATTCCGCTTTGTATCAAGATCCCCAGGATCATACAACTGCCGCATCAGGTCGATTGCATCATACACGATGGAAGCCTGCTCGTTATCATTCGAGCTGCACACAAGGTCTGAGCCTTCATTTCCAACGATAAACTCGGCATTGCCAAGACCTGAACAGGTCTCGCTCTTGCCGTTTTTTCTGCCGATCAAGAGGAGCGTCCTTTTAAAGCGATCAATCACGACACCGCTCTCTGTTTCTTTCGACATCTTGAAAGAATACAGAGCTTCGATAAATGCCTTCTGCCAGAGCAACAGCTTCATCGGCTTTCCGTAATATGGGCTCTTTGTCAGCCGGATGCAACCCTCGATAAAATCCATCCGAAGCAGTGCGCTTGCCGTGTCGTAGAAATAATCGTCATTGTGGAAATCTTCCGCAAGATTGTCGAGCTCTGCGATCATCTCCTGTCCGGCAATAATAGAACCGCTTTGGATTTCGCCCCGGTACCGCAGCAGATAAGAGTTATCTTCGTTCCATTTCATGCGCCCGGATGTCCTCCGCCTTGCCTCTGACTATCTCATGCTGCAGGATCTCCTCAACAGATACTTCTCTATTTTTTGCCATTGCGTCCACGTATCTTTTAAAATCCTCATTGTTTTTGTAAAGCTCTCTTGTGTCGATCATATTGTCAAATGTCCTCCGGCTTTTATAATCAGCCATATGATAAAAAGTATTGCATAATATGCCGCAAACCAAAACAACACTATCAATACAAATATTGCAAGTCCCTTAAGTATCTCCCTTATCATCCATCCGCTCCTTAAGCCATTTCCTTAGTGGTGATTCTTCCTCAGTGCCGTCCATCTCGCCTGTGATCCTGAATAGCAACCGCAGGCAGTTATTGTATTGTTGTAACAGCTCCTTGTATTGTTTACTTGCCGGAGTCGCTTTCTGAATGCCCGGATTCTTTGAGCTTACCACGATAAACGGCAGTTCTTTCAGTTTGGTAAGCTGTTCCTCGATAAAAATAATCTCGTCAACAAGCTGCGCGGTTTTGGCTTCATTCTCAGAACCTGATTTATTTATGATTGATAAGAGCTGTTCTTTCCGTGTCATATCATCCTTAGTAAACTGCAACTGACTTTACTGTGTATTTGTATATCGTTTGCGATGACGGAGCCCCGGAATTTCCAATTCTGAAATACGAGTTTGCAGGCTTCTGCCATAAACTATCATCGCCACTGTCAGCATATATAAATTGAAATGACCCTGCTGTCCATCCGCCTGACTCGGGTAGTTTTATTTGAAACTTTTTATTTAAAAGACCATTAACTCCGAGATACTGTTCATGTACCGTTCCTGTGCGTCCACTTAATTTTATTCCTTGAGATGTCGGATACGGCTTATCGGGGTCATTTGTCTGCCAACCATCGAATCTTATTCCAGCATCTAAGTGTGTTGAATATTGACTTGCGCTAGTATTTTCTAAACTGACAAAATCACCTGCGGAATAATAAGTATAATCAGAATACTGCGTTCCTTGCCTGTCAAATGCTCCGATATTTATCTCAATGGTTCGCCCTGTTCCCCATATAAATGCAGGCAACATTATTCTGGAATTATTATTCTCAATTTGTATGCCGTCTGATACATGTACTGTCCCGTATTCATTACCTGTAAATCCATCAACCTCATCAACAAGTGGATTATCAGATGCAAAATTCCAATACCAATCATAAATCATGTCAACGCTATACATTGTCATGCCGAGATTGGTTAAGCGGATTTGTAGTGTAGTATATGTTGACCTGTCAATCCGCACACCTATCCAGTTATAAGAAAAACCCGATAAACCATCAATGGTTATCTCGCCTGTCGAAAGATTAAGACTTACACGAAATCCATTTTGAATATACAAACTTTCACTTATGGTCGCATAAGTATTCCCGAACTGTCCACTTGTGGTTATACTCGATATTGTCCTGTTTAAGTTGTCAAAATGCTCATACAAAAAATAAAAATACAAATAATTTTGTCCATTGGAAGTGTAGCCATGCATAATTGTATAAACAACATTTGCATTTCCTTGCACAGATAAAAACTTATTGATAACCGCAGTCTTAAATGCTCCATAATACTGCAAGGCATTATTTATAATCAGATACGGCTTGAGTATCTTCCTGCCTAAATTCAAGGCACCCATGACCCCCATAATCGGCGGACATGTATCGAGGGCATGTGTTCCGCCAGGAACCCAATTAAATGCAGGCTTCAATCCATGTTGTACTGAATTGCCCCAAAACTGCTGCGCTACACCCTCGACTCCGCAATAACCTCTGACGATGGTCTGCGCTACGTTATCAACTCCGCCGTATATTTTTATACCGTTCTGAGCCACATCACTGACTCCGCCATAAGCTTTCTTTGCCATCTCTTATCTTATTGAGCTACCTCATAAACCAAATACAAGTGGCCTGTCTCCAATGGTGTGGTTCCTGCTACGATATCCACGTTACTGATAGTAATCAAATTTTGCAGATTTGTTATCGCCTGCGTATTGTTTTCAACATCAGTGCTTAAGCCGGATACATCCTGTTGAATAGTACCAACATCTTCCTCGACCTGCTCAACCTTTTGCTCTATCTCTTTAATAGTCTCGGGATCTGAATAATAGCTTCCGGCCATCGTGTAATTCTGCCCGAGATATATGATTCCGTCTATCTGGAAGTCTGACGAGATCGCCCCGGAGCCTTCGACTATATCTGGGAACGTGATATACAGAGTCTTGTCGGACAGCTTTTGATCGTTTTTATAAAAATCCACGACCGTAAGACCACCGTAATTCCACAAAAATGTCGAGAAGGTAAAAGTGTTCATTCTGCCGGGATTGATATCAAAGGTTTCTGTGTATCCGTCTGCCCCGGTAACGATGATATACTGATCAGGAGTGCTGTCTGCCTCGATTTCGACCAGTATACTATTTCGCCAATGCTCTACATCGTCATATGGCTCTTGTATATTGCACAGAAGCCTGACGTTATAATTTTGATCCAAAACAAATCTATTATGCATTCTTTGTTCCCTTTTGGGTTTTTGCGATTTTATTCCCGGAAATCTCATTTTTTAGGATTCTCCGAGAATTAAGTCCCCCCCAACAGTGACCCCAAACGATTTCAAAATCAATCACCCGGGGGTACTACCGGGAGAACTTCTCGAACCAATCGTCAATATACTTGCGCCACTCTTCAGTATCTCGCTCCGTATCCGCAGCCAACCTCTCGATGCATTCCTCTTTGCTTGTATCTATAAATACTTCGCGTGCGCCCAGCTCCTTCATGAGCCGTTCGCGTTCGCTCTTTAATGGATAACCACCAACTATGTATGCGTTTGACCACTTTCCGAAGCGATACTTAACCATGTCGATAAGATCGTCGCGGATCCGGAACACAACCGCTTTAAGTCGTCCGGGCTTTTGATATCTATTGCATCCACTCACGCACTGCCAGATGCTGTCCATATCTATAATCAAATCACCATCGCTCATGCTGTCCTTTACATATGTGCTTTTGCCTGATAGTGGTGCTCCATAAACGAGATAAACCATCCGGGATTTGCGCCCGAGCTTGTCATGGATACGATTATGACACGAGTGATGCAATAACTGGATGTTATCAGGATTGAGCGATATCAGATAATCGTTGACGTTGTCCTCTGTCAGCTCTGTCTTGTGATGCCCTATGCAGTCATAAGCTTTAAGTATCGGCTTCCCACAATATTCACAGATGACATCGCCGTTCTCATTCGTGCGCTCGATCCTTAAATTCTTTGTTAATGACCGCCACTCCTTTGAGTGGTAGAAATCATACAGACTGCCAAACACTTTCCATGCCTGCCTTCCATGACTGTGCTCCGACTATACCGTCAACCTTTAAGTTATTTTCAAGTTGGAACTGCCTCGTCTCTTCCTGCGTAATGATACCGAATAATCCATCCGGCTCGACACCGAGTATCACCTGCCAGAGTTTAACCGCCTTACCCGATGAACCTCTCCTGATAATCGGTAAATCGAACGAGCCATGATCCTCCGGCTCCTTGACGATAACCTTGCCCTGTGCATAACTTAACCACTCAGATCCATTCATATATGCGATATCAAGATCAAGATTGCCCGAATATCCATCAAGCTGTCCCTTGGATGAATACTGGAATATCTTAGGTGACCGCCAAACCCCGAAGCCCTTGTTATCTGTCCACGGCTGTGCCTGATAGCCTGACGGCTGTTGGTTCCTGTATTGAGCGCACCAAAGAGGGAAGCTTGCATCCCACTTGTACTGACGGCAGACCGACTTACTCATGTAAATAAACGGAGATATCCCGGTCCGCTTCTTTACATAGTTGAGAAAATCCAGAGCGTAAGAAGGATTATTAAAATTCGCATTCTGTTCACCCTCCCAATCAAGCACGAGGATCGCCTTGCCTATATAATCAGCAACCGTCCGCAGGAAGTGTTCGGCTTCGGCGGCAGCTCCGCCAGAGCTTGCGTAATGATATACGCCCAGATATTTGCCGAGTGCCTCTGCTGATGTTATTTGCTGTTTATATGTCGGGCTGACATAGCCTGTGCCCTGCGTTGCCTTTACAATGACGAAATCACAGGGAACTCTCGATAACTGTATATCCTTCTGCCATCTGCTTATGTCGATGCCGTTCATAGCCATTCCTCGTCCATCTTCTCCATTTTCTTTTTATTAAGCTCGATCTCCTGAGCCTGCAGCGTAAGAGCGTTCTGTATCCTCTTTGCGTCCTCTTCAGTCAGCCCCAAACCAGTCAGAGCAAGCAACTGGTCAAGTGACCGATTATAATTCCGGGACTTGCGGTCTGTTGCCGCCCTAAAAAGCTCCGTGACTATGATCTCAGTCCCTGTGTGAGTGTTCCCCTGTTTATCGGGATACTTAGCATCAAGCATTGCGATCATAGCTTCTTTCAACTCTTTTCTTTTTTTCCTGTTGGCTTGTGCGACCTTGCCACCTTTTGCGCCATTCTTCGCCGCATCTTCACCGCTCTTGAACTGTGTCTTAACTCCTTTTTTTAAGTTTTCATCATTCAATCATTCCCAACCCCGTTCCGACAACCTCAAATCAATATAGGTTTATTGCTGTATAGATACTCATTAACTTTTTTATCATTGGTATTTGCTCCAATTAAACTGCAAATTGTTTTGACTTTTACCGAATAAAAACTGTCATCTGATATCTCATATGATGAAAAAAACACCTGATATGGTTGAGCTTTTACCCACTCATAAAACTCAAGCGAATTAAAATTCACACCATAATCATCACAGCTCTTTTTATCAGTCTGCTCATACGGAACATCACAATATACGATATCACCATCACGATATTTATATTGCTCGTATGATATATTGCTTACTTCGAGCCGTTGCAATGCTTCGAGCCGTTGCAATGCTTCGAGCCGTGTTAAAGACTGAAGATATTGCAATGGTTGAAGTAATTCTGCGTATCTTGCATTTTTTTCTTGTATAAGTTTAATCAAATGAACATATGCAAGCCGTCTATCCTGCAATTCTTCATCAAGCAAAGAGTGACAAGCCGTGCATTTTAGCTCTTCATAATCTTCGCCCCACAAATAACCCTTTGCAGGACTATTTCCAAAAGACCAACAATATGCAACATAGGCATCTGTATCATTAAGCTCGTTGAACTCTTCCCTTGTGATAACCCTGCGCTCATCATGATATTTGCCATTAACTGCATCCATGAACAGACCGGTTATCATTTCGTTCAGATCGTTATACAGGAATGATTTCCACTTATCTGAGAGCATCGCACAATGTGTGATGGCACCCCCCCCCACCAAACAAATCGACCAAACGCTCGCCGCTTGGCAGGATATTTATAATAATGTCAGCAATACGGCTTTTGTTGCCCTGATAAGGCACTCCGTAATGCTTATCCATTTTTTCTATATCATCAAAAGGATCCTCATCAGCCGGATCAGGATCTGATTTTCTCCCGGAGCTGATGCTGTCTATATCTAACTCAAACCCAAAATCATCAAAATCAAATTCTTTAAGTCCCTCAAGCTCAATTTCGAGCTTTTCGAAATCCCACTCAGCAAACTCAGCGACCTTGTTGTCTGCAAGCCTGAACGCTTTGATCTGAGCGTCCGTCAGATCATCTGCAATAATACAAGGCACTGTCTCCATACCGAGCTTCTTGGCTGCCTTGATGCGTGTGTGACCTGTCACGATCACATTATCGGAACTGATAACGCAGGGAACCTTGAAACCGAACTCTTTTATACTTGCGGCAACCTTATCAACTGCATTATCATTTTTTCTCGGATTGTTTATGTATGGTATGATCTCATTTACATTTTTCTCGATAATATTCACTTGTTATCGTTACCCCTTGACTGTTCTATCTTTTCGAGATCCTCAATCCTGTGATTGATGACCTTTATCTGCTCATTCTGTACTGCTTCCGCTTCCTCGAGCTTAAAAGTCCGCTCGATAACTGAATTATGTTTATCGACCTTTTTCTCGAGCTGTTCAATGCGGTATGCGATCAATGCCTGTGACCGCTTATTCGAAAAGTATGCTCCCATCAGAGTACCGGCAAAAGACAGCACCCCGACAAGAACAGTTGCCCATTCAGCTGTCATTCTGTTCGCCTCCGACCTCAGGAAGTCCTGCAAGAGATGTGAGTATTGATAAAAGACACGCAACCCCGGACACGCTCAGCACGTTTATCCAGTTTACGTCAATGAAAGCCTGTCCTATCGTGATCATGGACAATGCCGTCTGTGCGAATGTTTTTACAGCCCTTACTCCTGCAGCTTTCCAGAACTCTTTTGATGTCAACATCCTTGCACCTCCCTAAATACAACATATGCCTCTAATTCTATTATGTACCCCAAAATCTTGTTTGTACATATGCGCATATATGCAATTTTCTCACATTGTGATAGAATAACCCCAAAATAAAGCACCCTCGTCCTGAGAGTGCCCTATCTTCAGATTATGCTCTTGTAAATATCCATGCAGAGCCGCTTTTTGTTGCGAACGATCGTTGATACATCAACCCCCATCCCGGAAGCGATACTGTCAAGCGTCTGCTGATCTCTGTAATAAAGTGGGATTATCCGGGAATAAGGATCGAACCTCTGAGCCTGCAGCGCATACCTGACTGCAGCATCTTTTTCACCGTCCTTGTAATAACTCGTCAACAGCTCGCTCACATCATTATATATCGCCGTCTGGTCATAGTCCGGGATCTGTCTGCTATACTCCCGGATGCACTGTTTTACTATTCTTCGTACCATCTCCTCGAGATTTTCCATTCAGTACCTCCCCTGTTCAATTATGATCACCTATACCTCTCATAAATACAAAATTCTGTTCCGCAGTACACTCTATATGGACATGTAATGCAATCATCGTGGTTGCTCATTCACTCATTCCTTTTCTTTTTCTTTGCCCAGTGTTTACACCATCCAACCATAACTCGCATATAAGACAGCCACTCACCGTTGACCTCACAATGGCACTGCACATAGCCTTTTTTGTTTGTTCGGATATTGTGTCGGCAGTTACAGCAGACCCTTGTTTTGCTCATGGGTTCACCTCATTCCTGTATTTATCAAAAATCTCGTCAATCCATTCATCACGCAAGTAATAATCACCATCATCGTGCATTTCTGCGTTTGCGTGTATCTCGGCTCTTATCTTGTCAAGCACATCGGTCTGTTCCGCATAGTAATTCAATTTACTAACAAGGCTATCCAGTGTTGTTTCTGTGATATTACAGACTCTTGTACTTTCGTCAATATCTGCTACCATTCTATGTCCGTTCGGTAATTCGTATACTTTGGTCATTCCTCGCTCCTTTCTGAACCTGTCGGATTTTCTGACATGTTCCCGACATTTGTGTCAGGAAGATAGGACTTCGGTAAAGGCATCCATGCAACCACCTCTCCCGGAGTGTGATCATCTTCATTTGCCCATTCCTTCGTACTTTCGTAATACCATCCAAAACCAACCTTGCCGTTTTTCGTACAAAATAAGACTGCACCGTCTTCATAATACGAAAATGGTCTATAATCATCATCTTCGGGTAACCTCTCACTAACAGGAATCCACCCCTTTGTCTGTGCGTCAGCCTTGCCACGCTCGTAAACCCTTTCATACTCTCCACTTAAAGCGATTTCTCTTTTAGCATCATTATATCCGGCTTCATATGACGGCATACGTTCTTTATAAACTTTTAATTCTTTCAACCATTCTGCAAGTTGTCTGCATTCCTTTGCATATTCAAGAGCCTCTGTTCTATCAATAAAGTAATTACCTACGCCCCACACAGTATCAAATTCTGCCATCTTTGCATCTTCTTCTGCTTTATGGATATGTTCATCTAGTGTCATT
>Ga0247608_10001154_pt1 | contig 38166 bp, 60 predicted proteins | sample 176DNAGHGlowgp2_FD_193490 | JGI IMG/M metagenome (GOLD analysis project Ga0247608, IMG submission 193490) | Sheep rumen microbial communities from Palmerston North, Manawatu-Wanganui, New Zealand - 1766 DNA GHGlow gp2 | ecosystem: Host-associated > Mammals > Digestive system > Stomach > Rumen ...
TGATAAACAAGCATATAATGAAATAAAAACTTATATGGAAAAAGAATTTAAAAAGCCTAGTGGAATAATAAATTATGCTGATAGTAGAAGTGATGGCAATTATAAAGAATATGTTAAAATAATGGAATATATGGGATATGATGGCGTTGTTAATAGAAAAGACCATGAAGTTGTTGCGTTAAAAAAAAGCCAAATAAAAATATTAAAATAGTGCAATTTTGCACTTTTTTTATGCTTTTTGACTAAAAAACATAATTATGTTATAATTTATATAGAGTGCAACAGCACTTACGTATTGATTCACACGTGGACGAGACCACGAAAAAAAGCGAAGGGAGAGATATTATTATGCGTGAATTTTTAAAAGGACTAGATTTAGATAAGGAGTTAATTGATACCATAATGGCTGAACATGGTAAGGAAATAACTGGTTTAAAAGAACAAGTTAATGATTACAAAGAAAAAGTCAGTGATTATGAAAAAAAGATTAATGAACTATCTAGTAAAGCTGATGACAATTCTAAAACATTAGAAGAATTAGAAGCTTTAAAAAAACAAGTTGCTGATAGAAACATAAATGATAAAATTTTAGAAGCACTTGGAGATAAAAAATTTGTTAATGATTATACTAAAAATGCTGTCATTAGTGAAATCAAAAAAAGTCTAGACGATGAAAGCAATAAAGGGAAATCAATTAACGACCTTTTAAATAATTTTACAGAAGGAAAAGATGGAATATTTGCTGAAGAAAAAACTGAGCCAAAAGCTACAGGTACTCAAAGCAACAATTCATCAGTTCCAAAAGAAAGTGGTGTAAGTGCAATTTTAAAAGCAAAACACCCAGAATTATTTGATTAAGGAAAGGAATGATTAAACATGGCTAATCCAATAGCTATAAATGGTACTCACAAAAGACGTGAGACTTATGCAACTGAAGTTTTAGCAATGGCTAAAGCTAAAGTTAATATTTACGAAGATTTTTCAACTGATTATGAAATCGATGGAGCAACTGGAGCAATAAAAGTTCCAACTAGAGATGCACAAGTTACAATAAGTGACTATGACATTTTAAACGGTGTTGAATTAACACAAAGTGCTACTGATTATGTAGACTTACCAGTAGACAAAAACTATGCTATCAATGAATTAATTGATGGTTATGAAGCAGAAGCAGTACCTGATAATATTAGAGCAAATAGAATTGAAGCTGCTGGTTATTCTTTAGGATTAAAGAAAGAAAACATGGCAATTAACGCATTAGTAAATAATGGTACAACTTCAAGTGATACTACTGCTTTAACTGAACAAACTGCTTATAAAAAAATAGCTGCTGAAGTATCTAATATGAAAAAGAGAAATATGGAAGTAGCACAAATGAGAATAGTAATTGATGCAGATACTGAATTATTACTATTAACTGATGATAAATTTGCTAACACTTCAGGACAACTTGGTGCTGAATTAATTAGAGAAGGTGTTATTGGTAAAATTAATGGTGTTCCAGTAAAAACTAACTATTTATTACCAGAAGGTGTTGAATTTGTTATTTATGATAAGAGATTCATCCAAAAATATGAAGTTTGGGCTGTTGAACCAACTATCAAAGATATTAATGATGACAAACATATTGGTGCTTCACATTTAGTAGGACGTGAAGTTGGTGGACTTAAAGTTACTAACGCTTTAGGTGTACAAGTTAAAACAACTGGATCAGTTGTAAGTTTATAATATTAAAGGAGGGCGTTTATGACATTTGAAGGACAATATTTAACTAGACAAGAATATATTGATTTAGGTGGTTCTCAAATCGAGGAAACGCCTTTTAATCTATTAGAATTTGAAGCAAGAAGACAAATTGATATAAGAACATTTAATAGACTTAAAGGTGTTGATAGTGAAGAAATACCACAAGAAGTTAAGTTATGTGAATATAATTTGATAAATAGTATAAATGAATTTGCAAGTTCTACAAATGGTGCAATTAGCACTGGAAATGTTGCAAGTGAAACTACTGATGGTTATTCTGTTAGTTATATAAATGCAAGCCAAATAAGTGATATTGTAAAATCAAAAAATGATGAATTTAATGATATTATAAATACTTATTTATTAGGTGTTGTGTTTAACGGACAACATTTAATGTATATAGGAGTAGATTAATGCAAGTAAATAGTAATATAACTGTTTATCATAAAAATAATGGAGAATGGCAAAGATATAATTACGAAAATACATGGTGGTTTAGTAAAAAAGATGCCGATATAAACAATACATATTCGAAAGACAACGATGTTGATATAAGAGTATGGAACGATAATGATATTAGCAAATTTAAAATTGGTGATATTGTTGTTAATGGTTTATTAGATGTCGATATTACAAGTCAAAGTGATTTAGTAAATTATTTACCATATAACATTATTTTTCTAAAAAATAATAATATTTTACACAGTAATAAACATATTCATATTACTGCTTCATTGTTTCAAACTTATATAGAATTAAAAAAGGCACTAAAAAACAAACAAGACAATGGAACTTATATTGATGAATATATATTGATTGATAATTATTATACACAAAAACAATCACTGCAAGATGAAGTAAGTGCAAGTATATATGGAGCAAATCTTAATAATATATTGAGAATTAAAAGTACAGATAGAAGTCTTGAAGATTATTTGAAAACTAAATTAAATAATCAACAAGATAATATAAGTAAATATTTTGTATTTATAAATGGTGTTCAATATAAAATAATAGCAGTTAATGATGATTACATAGACATTGAAAGATATTAGTAGACTAGAAACTGATATAGTAAATATATTAGGAAAAGCAACTGATAGATTAGTAAATGCTCAAAGAGAAACTGCTATTAAAATAATGGAAGATGCTAAACAGTTAGCACCTGTTGGAGAAACTGGAGAATATAGAAATTCAATAAAAGTATCAGATACAAAAGTAAGTGAAAATTCTATTGAAACTGAAATATATACTGATGAGGTTGTTGAAACAACTGATGGAAAAGTATATAATTTGGGATTTCTAATTGAAAATGGTACAATGCCACACGCCATACCTAACGCTTTCGATTGGGGACGTATATATGGTTATGATAGTGATATGTACAAAAGAACACTAGATCCAAATTGGCATCCAGGTACTAATCCACAACCACACTTTATACCTGCTTTACAAAAAAATAAGTTTAAGTATAAAGTAAATGTTGTTAAAGCAATGTTGAAAGGTGGTAAATAAATATGAGAGAGTTTATACAATCTAAATTAGAAGAAATTGAAGGTTTAGAAGTTACTGCTGAAAATTCAGATGATATATTGGAAGATGGCAAAACATATTTTAGTTTTACACTTTATAAAAATTATCAAGATAGTGATTTAGATAAAAATTATACTTACAATCAATCATTAATAGGTTTTATTAAAAGGTTAGAAAAGCCTACTGAAAATACTTTAGAAATAATTGATTCAATGCAAAATAAAATTGAAGAAAAACTAAAGGAAATAAATATAAAAACAAGTTTTCAAGATGTTTCGGTTGCTAATGGTATTAGAAAAACAAGATGTGTTGGAAATTGTTTATATAATGAAATTAATTATGAAATAGTTTAGGAGGAAAAGAGATGCTAAAATTAGATATTCAAATGTTTGCAGAAGAAGAAACTAGAAATTATCATATTGGTAATGGTACTAAATTAGGTTATTCTACTACTGCTGAAGGAACTAGAACTTATATTAATGGTGTAACTACTATACCAGAAATTGGTGGTTCACCAGACGAAGTTGATACTGATAGTTTAGATAACATGAAATATCATACAACTATTGATGGTTTAATGCCAGCTGTTAAATTAGATATTGAAATGAATATGGAAGATCCAAGTGCTGAAGCAAATATAAAGAAAGTATATGACTTAGAGCAAACTGGAAACACATATTATTGGTTTGTTGAATATTCAAATGGTATAACAGTATCATTTAGAAGTAAAGTAAAATATTCATTCGCTGAAACAACAAGTGGAGAATTATTAAAATTTACAATGCACTTAAGTGCAATAGGAGAACCTACAACAACAATACCAGCAAGTGTATCATTATAATAAACACTAACGAGTGTGGGTGTATTAGCACTCACACTTATTTTTTATAAATAGAAAGAAGGAAAATTATGAAATATTTTGAAATAGAATTAAATGGGGAAGTAATAAAATTAAGATTAACAAGTTCAGATAGTATAGAAATAGAAAGAAAAACAGGAAAAAGTATAATGGATTTAGTGGACGATGTTTCTGTTACAACTATAACTATGTTTTTAAAATATATGCGTAGATGGGAATTACCACAATTCAGTGATAAAGATGCATACGCTTTATATGATAAATTTGTCGATAACGGATATACTATGGAACAAATAATGATAGAAGCAGTATATGAAGGGTTGTGTGTATCGGGTTTTTTCAAAAAAGAGAGATTGGATATACTAAAGAAAGCAATAGCCGAGGAAACAGAAGATACGAAGTAAAAAAAATAACTGAAACTATAGAATATTATTATGATGAATTATTAAAATTGGGTTACATATATAAAGATTTATACGATATGACCATTTGTGAATTATTAAATACTTTTACACAAAGAAGACAGGGAATAGCATATAAAATATGGAAACAAGCAATGTTAAATACTTTTGTAAGAGACCCAGAAAAGTTTCCAAAAACTCCTGAAGACGCTTCACCAGAATTATTCCCACCACCAAAAACGTATAAAATGCCAGAATTTTTAAAAAATGCTAAAAAAGAAGGGAGGTAGTTTATGCAAGAAGAATATGGAATTAAACTTAAAATAATTACTGATGGGTTAAAAAGCAGTATAGATAAAGTTAAAGGAATGATGCATAGTTTTAAAAATGAAGTTAAAGAAGAAACAGAAGTTAAATTTAAAATTGACGATACTTTGACTTTAAAACAACTAGAAAAATTTAAAAGTGATATTGAAACTAAACTTTCAGAATTAAGAGAAAGTGCCGAAATAGGAAGACAAATGAGAATTATTGACCCTAAAGAAGAATCGAACATTAGAAAATTAGAAACAGGGTTAAAAATGGTAGATGATAGAATTGCCGAAATGGGAAAAGAAGCAGAAAGTACTAAACAAAAAATGGCAGGTATATCTATTAACACTAATATGACTAGCAACACTATAGTTAAAGGTTTTGATAAAGGTTGGAGAGCATTAAAGAAATTTGCATTTTCATTACTTACTGTTAGAGGTGCTTATGGTTTAATTAGAAAAGCAGCTCTTTCATATTTAAGTCAAGATAAACAATTATCTAATCAATTACAAAAAACATGGGCAAGTGTAGGTGCGTTATTAGCTCCAATTATTGAAACTATTGTTAAATGGATTAGAATTGGTGCAGCTTACCTTAATTATTTTATTAAAGCATTAACTGGTAAAGATTTAATAGGAAAAGCAGTTAAAAAAATTAATAAATATAATAAATCATTGGCTGGAACTGCAAAAGCAGCCAAATCAGTAAATAAAGAATTAACTACTATGGACGAAGTTACTAATTTAAGTTTTGATAATACTAGTGGCATTGATGATGCAGCAGAAGCATTTGATGATTTTAAAGACATTAAATTAGACCCAAAAGTTACAGCGATATTAGATAAATGGGCTGAAGCTTTAAAGAAACTATGGGATAAATTAAAACCAGTAAGAGATGCATTAAAAGGAATAGTTGACTGGGCTATAAAAAATCCCGATGCCGTATTAAAAATATTAGGTGGTACATTATTAATAAGTACACTTGGTAAATTAACAGGAAGTAAAGGATTATTAGGTTCTTTAGGATTAGATTTAGGAACTTTAGCAACTATAGGTGTTGTAACAGCAGGAGTTGATTTAATATATAATGCTGTTACAGGTAGACATTTAATTGACGATTTAAAAGAAATAATAAAAGGTTTTGATGAAATCGCTGAAATAAGAAAAGCTAATACAAAAAAAACAGAAGGTGATGTCGAAACAGCCAAAGAAATGGTTGATGTTTATAAAGAAGCATCAAATCAATATGAAAAGAATGAAAAAGGTATTAGTAAATTAAATAAAACTATGATGAATCATAATAAAAATAGTTTAAAAGAAATAGATGCAATAAAACGTGAAATTAACATAAGAGGTTATCATAATTCAAACATAAAAGAATATGTAAAGCAAATTAAAAATGTCACTGATGGTGAAAAACTATATACAGATGCTATGTTTGACAATTGGAAACAAGGAAAAATGAACACCAAAGATACAAAAAATTTAACTCAAACAATAAAAGACCAAATAAAGGGATACGAAGAATTAGCAAGAAATACTAAAAATAATGATGCATATCAAATATATCAAAAAAGAGTTCAAGATTTAAAAGATAAATTAGACGAATTAACAATAGAAGATTATACTTGTGAAATTGGAGTGGAAACACAAACAGCCGAAAAGAAAACAACTAATATCAAAGATACATTATTTAATTTAGGAAAGAAAATATTTACTACTAAATTAGAAGTTGAAACTAAAAATGGCGAAAAGAAAACAACAACATTAAAAGATATGATAGGTAATATTGCTAAAAAATTTACTACTACATTAGAAGTTAGTACAAAAACAAAAGATGCTAAAAATAAATTTTCTACTTTCTTAACATCTATAAATAGTGCTTTAAAATTATTTGGTGGCAAAGGTGTTGGATCCGTAGTAAGTAGTACATTAACTTCATTATTAAATAAAATACCAAGTTATGATGTCGGTATAAATTATGTACCAAACGACCAATTAGCAATGGTACACAAAGGAGAAATGATAGTACCAGCAAAATATAATCCAGCAACAAGTGGAATTGGAACAGGAAATGCTGAAACAAATGCTTTATTATATGAATTAAATAAAAACATATTAGAATTATCAAATAAACCAACAGTATTAAGAGTAAATGGTAAAGATTTAGCACAAGCAACTTATAGTGATTTTAAAGATGAAGGTAATAGATTAAATGCTAACAAAACTATTACTATTAATTAAGGAGATGATAAAATGGCGTTATTAGAATACAGATTAGGAACAAGTGGTGCTTTTAGCCCACTTCCTACTCCTGCTGAATACTATCCTAGCTATACACATTTGGAAAACAGTTATGTTTCGGCTAAAGGTTATTTTATTAGAGATATAATAAGAAGAAATCGTGCGAAGGTTACTTGTGGTTGGAAAGCATTAGATACATCACAAATGGCTTTATTACAAAGCTTATATGATAAATCAAGTTTCTATTTAAAATATACAGATAACTATGGTAATAGAGTTATTAAAAAAGTATATGCTGGTCCACTTGATGGTAAAGCAAAGTTTATGGATAAAACTACTTATAAAATATCACTTACAACAGATATATCAATGAACTTTATAGAATATTAGGTGAATATATGAATAAATATTTACAAGATGAAAGAGAAGTTAAAGGTTATGTTGAAATAGAATATTCTGATATAAATAATGATATTGAAGCAGGAGATAGTTGGATATATAGAGAATCAGCTCCAATAAGTGAAGAATATAACATTAATAATAAAAAACTTTCACAAAATTATGCGAGTTTAGAACAAGACTATTTCTTATTAGATGGTAGTTTTGTTCTCCCATATATGCCAGAAGGTGAAACAAATTATTACAACGATAATAGTGGTTATATTACAAACGATATAACTGGAAATTTTCAAAATGGTTTACAATTAATTAATACATTTATAAATGGTAAATCAGCAAGGGGTATAACAATATATTTAAAAGATAATATAGCAGAAAATATAGAAGTAATAATTGAAACAAATGCTACTTATAGTTATATTAGAACGCAAGATGAATATGCAGAAAGTGGTAAAGTATATTATATTTATACCATAGGAGTAGGCTATGAAGAATATGATGTTGAGGTCGGTGATTATATTGGCGGTATGACATTATATGAAAGGCAAATAGACCAAGCTTCAGAAACATTAACATATAATGTTACAGACAATACAAAAGACGTTATTTCATTTAATTTTGAAGAAGAAAAATCAATTTCAACATTAACAATGAGATTTAATGGTTTCGAATACGAAAATAGAAGATTTAGAATGTCATTAATAGATTTTGGTTTAAGTGATTTATTAAAAGACGATAGATTAATTAGTTTTGATGTAATTGAAAATATAGGAGAATTAAATTTAGATTTTCCAACAAATCAATTAACAGTTAATTTATATGATGAAGATGATGTATTTGATATAAATAATCCTAAAGGTTATGCAGATTTTTTAAATCAAGGTTTGCAAGTTAAATTAAAACCACACATTGGAATATTAACAGATGATGATGGTGTTCAATATAATGAAGATTTACCAATATTCTATTTACAAAATTGGAGTAATAATAAAAACGAAATAACTTTAAATTGCGTCGATTATTTAGAAAAAATAAAAAATAGCAAAAATGTAGTTTCGGTCGGAGAATTAAAACTTTCTGAATATATGTGTGATTCTTTAGATGTAACATTAGAAAATAAAATTGGAACACCTGTAAAAACATTTAGAAATTTTATTGATGATAAATATTATATATCTGATTTTTATGTAAGTACAACAAATGCATTTGAATATTTAAAACAACTAATGATTTGGTTATGGGGATATATCTATATAGAAGATAAAAATATAATTATTAATAAAAGAGAAAATACTATTTTATATGATAATAAATTATCTTTAAATAATAATTTATTAGAAGAACCAAAATACACAGTAAGAGATAAAATCAAAAGCGTTTCAATTACAAAATATGGTGGTTTTTACATTAATAACGCAGTGGAAGATTGGCAAGCTGCACCTACAATATATTTAACAAATAGTGAAAGAGCATATAATAATCAACCCGAAGTAGTGGAATTTGATACTTACCATGATTTGCACGTTGAAGGTAGAAATACTAGTGCAAATATAGGTATTTATAAAGTTCTTGATGCTTCTGAATGGTGTCCAGCTGTTATATCACCACCTACTAACATTACATTTTATGATTTAGGAACTGCAACATTTAGTACCGAAACATTTAAAGAAACATTTAATGATACTGGAAAAGAAATAGCAATTGACAATAATTTCTTTGAAAATACTAGTTTGGAAAACGTATATGATTTAAATGAAATATGCCATTCAATTTGTAATAAAATTAATGAAGAAAATAAAACATATAATATATCAATTAATTATACTGGTGATCCAAATATTAAACCAAATATGATAGTACCAATTGAAACTCAATATGGAGAAAAACAAGTAAAAGTATTAAAACATACATTGAAATTTAATGGTGGTTTAACAGGAACAATAGAAGGAGTTGGTGATTAATGTATAATGAAACAATGTATTTAAATTATACAGACTTAAATCAAATTGAAAATAGAATATTAACCCTTACTAATAGATTAAAACAATACAACCCATCAACTCCTACTTTTTCTTCCAAAGAATGGCACATTAATGATTTTCCATATATTCAAGAAATTGATAGAATCGAAAGAGGAGTTAAAGCTTTAGGAGATTATTGGTATAAGCCTGATGGCTGGATTGAAAATAAAGTATGGTTAAATGGCACAGAAACAGAACAAGTAATAAAATCTTTTAGTTTTGAAGATATTAATAGATGGATTGTTGATTTGGATTTAATTGAAGAAGTTATTGGAGATAATACAACAATTTGGAATGTTCAAAGCTTTGTTTATTGGGATCAAGAAAGTGATATAGAATGGAGTGATAATTAATGGCTAAAGTTGAATTTAAAAGAGTTGAAACAGACGCTGAAATTGAAGATATAGATATAAAAGATGGTCAACTTATTTATAGTAAAAGTGGTAAAACATATATGGACTATGGTAATGAAAGAATACCAACTGGGTCAGGTGGTGAAGGTGGTTCTACAGAAGTATATATACAAGATACAGAACCAACTGAAGAAGATGCTAAAATATGGATAGACACAGGAGAAGTACAAAATAGAGGTAGTGAAATAACAAACTCATATTCTACAAGTACAGGATTAGGATATAGTGCTAATTATGTAAATAATTTAGTAGGTTGGACATTAGTAGATACTGCAACAGGAACAACTTCTATTAGTTTAAACAATATTGATTATAATGAATTATATATAATTGGAAAAGCAAAAAATGACGCAAGTGATAATGGAATATGGATAGATTTTTATGTTTTAAAAGATATTTTATTATCAAGCGCAGTTGCTATGAGAAAAGGTTATTATTATGACGCAAGTACAAATGGTATGGTATTTATAAATATATCTAATTCAGCAGTAGAATTAAATAATGCAACAAGAAATGGAAATGATAAAACAAGTGTGTCACAAATAGTAGTATATTACAGATAGGAGGTAAAATATGAAATATAATGACAATGGAATATATAAAGATGTATATGTAAAAGCATTTGATACACTACCAGTAGGAACAGAAGTAGATTATGATGGTAGCACAGTACCTGACGGATGGAGTGAAGTTAGTTCATTTGGTGCTGGTTCAATAGTTAATTTATTTGGAAATATAGGAGATAGTTCTGAAACAGGACAATTCGATTTATATAGTCATATAATTGCTACTAAAATTGGAAATAATGGTGTTTGGAAATTTGATATTGAAGGACAAATGGATATAACTAATTCATCTTCAAATAATAATTGGGGAATAAGTCCTAGTAAAATAAGTGCTTTATTAAATAGTGCTATTAATATACAAGTTCAATATGATAGTGCATTACAATTTTTAAGTCATTGGGAAGCATTTAGAATTTCAAACAAACTTCCTTATTTAGATTTTTATGGATATGGTACAACTTTACAATACAATGATAATGCTTATCTAAATCCGGCAAGATATTATACAACAAGTGGAAATGTTGGTGGATATGCAATAAATGTATTTGAAGATAATTCATATATAAGAGCAACTATATATTTAAGGGAGGTATAAATAATGAGAATAAGGAAAACAAGTCAATATATAGAAGGTGGAGCAAGTCTATCAAATGTATATGGTACAAGTGATAGTAATGGTTATACACAAGAATATATTAATAATAATGTAGGTGTTGTAGAAAGTGGAAGTAATGCTAATGGAAGTTATGTAAAATATGCTGATGGAACAATGATATGTTATGATAACAGGTTTTTTAATATGAATATAACTTCAGAATTTGAAGGAATATATTATGCTAATACGGGAGAAATATCTTTTGCACAATCTTTTATTGCGACACCTACTATAAATGTGACATTAAGAGGAGTAGCAGGCGGAGGTTATTCATTTTATACTCCTTCTGCTACTGGGTTTACAGGTTTTGTTTGGAAAATTCAAAGCAAATCTAATGTAGATTTATATGTAATGTATTTTGCAATAGGAAAATGGAAATAGGAGGTATAAATTATGAAAATGAATAATAAATGGTTTAAAGCAGCAGGAATTAGAGCATTAAAGACTATTGCACAAACTGCAATAGCAACAATAGGTACATCGGCAGTAATGAGTGAAGTTAATTGGTTAATGGTAGGAAGTGCTAGTTTACTTGCTGGTATATTATCTATATTAACAAGTATTGCTGGTTTACCTGAAGTGGAAGAATAGGTGATTAAATGACATATAATGAATTTAAAAAGAAATATAATGGAAAATATGTAGATTATGATGGAGCTTGTGGGTATCAATGCTGGGATTTAGCACAAAAGTATTTTACTGAATGTTTAAAAGTTCCAGCTAGTGTACTTGCAGGTTGTGGTTTAGTATCAAATATGTTATACCCACCAAAAAGAAAACAACTTGATAAATATTTTACTGAAACAAATGACCCTAAAGCTGGAGATGTTGCAATTTGGGAATATGGGCATATAGCAATATATGATAGTAAAAATAAATATTTTTCACAAAATCCTAATCCATGTAAAGTAATAAAAATAACAGCAAAAGGTGTACATTTTTTTAGATTAAAAGGAAGTAAACCTACTACTAAAGTAATATCATACAGAACACATCATGGTGGTAAATGGCAAGGAACAAAAGTAAATGGGCAACAAAGTGGTAACGGAATCAGATGGATAAGTGCTTATCAAATAAAATCAAATGTAGGTCCAGTTTGTTATCGTTCACATTTATTAGGTGGAAAATGGCTACCAGAAGTAAAAAAATGGGATGATACTTCTTCAGGCTTCGCAGGTATAGTTGGTAAAAAATCAGATGCAATAATGGTAAAAACAAGTGTACCAATATTATATAGAGTAAAAACTAAAAAACATGGTTGGTTATCATGGGTTAGTGGTTATAATACAAAAGATGCAAATAATGGATATGCCGGATATATGGGTGATGAAATAACTGCACTTGAAATTAAGTTTAAATAATAAAGTTGACACAATTAAGTGTCAATTTTTATTTTTTTTAAAAAAATGTAAAAAAGTATTGCAAAGTATGAAAAAGTATGATAAGATTAATACAGATAGGAGGTAAAAGAGTGAAAAGTAAAATTTGTATCAGCATTGATAAATCAATATTAGAAACAATAAAAGAAAAGGCAAAAGAAGAAGAAAGAACATTATCAAATTACATAAATAAAATATTAAAAGAAAAAATAGAAAGAGGGAATTAAAATGGAAAGATTTGAATACGCATTATATTTAAGAAGACAACAATTAAGAGAACATAAAAACAGAGCATTAATAGAACAAAGAAAGAGATTAAAAAGAGAAAAAAGAAAAGAAAATATTATATTAGGGGTCGTAGCTGTAATAGTAATAGCATTATGTATTACAATTATAGGAAAAATAAACGAAAAAGATATGAACAATTGCATAAATGCAGGACATAGTAAAACTTATTGTGAAAGAGGTCTATAATATGGTTCGAGATTTATTAAAAGCCATAGGCGATAACATTAAATGGTTTATTCATAAAGAAGAAATAGAAGAACAAATAAAAATAGATACACATAAATTAGATATGCAAAAAATAGAAATATCAAAATTAAGACATTATAAAGAAACAAATGAAGAATTAAAAAAGGAAATTGAAAAATTAAAATTAACAATTAAAAAGAAAAATAAAAAGATAAGGGAGATGAAGAAAAATGAAAAATGAATCAATATACTATAAAATGGATGAACACGACAAAGAAGTATATGAAGAAGTACAAAAAATGACTTGCACTGATTACGAAGAACTTGGAGATTTTATACCAGTCGAAAATTTATGGGCTATCATAGAAGATTTAAAATATGAATATGATAAGCTACAAGAAGAATTTGAAGATTACAAAGAATATATAAAAGAGATTAATAATTAAAAATTAATCTTTTTTTATTTAAAAATAATTTAAAAATACTATTGACTTTATATAAAAATAATGTTAAAATTGTAATAGATAGGAGGTAGGGGAATGAAGAAACAATTGTCTTCTTTATATTTACCTGTTGAATTAAAACAGGAATTATTGAAAGAAGCAAAAGAAAAAGGATTGTCATTAAATTCTTACATAACCATGATTATAATGGAAAGGAAGAAATAATATGACAAGGGATGAATATTTAAAAGAATTAAATAAGGCATTCGGAGATTTCAAATTCTATGAAGAAGACCACCATTATGAATACAAAGGACAACGAGTAGGAATATCAGTTACTAGGCTAATTGAAGAATATACTAATGAATTTGATAGTCAAGCAGTTGCTGAAAAAGTTGCCATTAAAGATAACAAGTCAGTTCAAGAAGTATTAGATGAATGGGAATATAAAAACAAATTTGCTTGTGAAAAAGGTTCTACTTGTCATGAATTTGCACAATCAAGATGGAGTGGTGAAGTATGGCAAGAAAAACATTTTGACAATAGTGAAGAATATGAAAGATCAGTTGAAATTATACAAGGACAAGCAAATGATTTTAGAATTGATTATAAAGATAGATTAGAACACCTTGCTGATGAGTTTGTAATAGGTAGTGAAGAATACGACATAGCTAGTGCTATTGACCATTTATTCATAAACAAATTAACAGGTGGACTTGTATTAGTAGATTACAAAACAAATAGTGATATACATAAAAATGAACGATATGCAAAAAACATGAAAGTGCCTTTATCACATTTAAAGGATTTTACATTGAATCACTATTACATTCAGTTGTCTATTTATAAATATCTTGTAGAAAAATACACTAACTTACAAATTGAAGATATGTTTATAGTATATATGAGTGAAAATATCGACAATTATGAAATTATAGAAATACCTTATTTAAAAAAAGAAGTTGAAATAATATTGGAAAATAGGAGGGAAAAGAATATGAATAGTGTACCAGTATTATTAGTTGGTCCTTCAGGATCAGGTAAAAGCACAAGTTTAAGAAATTTTAATAAAGACGAAGTTGCAGTTATTAATGTTTTAGGAAAACCTTTACCATTTAAAAATGATATTAAAGCACCTAAACTTGATGATTATGCACAAATATTAAAAGCTATTGCAGGAACTAAAAAGAAAACAATAGTAATTGATGACGCTGGTTATTTATTAACTAATGAATTTATGAATAAATCAAGTGTCAAAGGTTATGATAAATACAATGAAATGGCAAATAACTTTTTTAACTTAATAAATGGAATTAAAAATTTAGAAGGTGGCAAGACAGTTTATCTTATAATGCACGAAGATATAGATGAATTTGGAAATGTAAAACCAAAAACAATTGGTAAGCTACTTGATGATAAAGTAAATATTCAAGGAATGTTTACAATTTGTATTAGAAGTATGTTTGACAATGGAAATTATATTTTTAGACTTAAAACAAATGGACAAGATTGTGTTAAAACACCATTTGGAATGTTTGAAGAAGATACAATGGAAAACGACTTAAAAGAATTTGATAAAGTTGTTAGAGATTATTATGAATTAGATAATATTAAAGAAGAAGGAGAAGAAAAAAATGATAATTAATAAACCAAATAAATATGAAGAAGTACAAGTAAATAGTGAGTTCGAAAGATTAGAACTTGGAGGACACAAAGGAATAATTAAAAACGTAGAAGAATATACAAGTACAATAAGTGGAAATACTTCACTAAAAGTAGAAGTAGATACAGCACTAGATGACAAACAACCAAAATATTTTCAAGAACAATATGATAATAATACAGATATGAATAAAAAATGGTCAACAGGAGCAACAAAATATGTGTCATTAAAAGAAGATGAAAATTGTGTTAAAATGTTAAAAGGTTTTATCACAGCTGTTGAAAATTCAAATAATGGATTTGAATATAATTGGGACAAAGATATTGACCAATTAAAAGGTAAAAAAGTTGGTTTAGTATTCGGACTAGAAGAATATGAAGACCAAGAAGGAAAATTAAAAACTGCAACTAAATTAACACAATTTAGAAGTTTAGATAAAATTGATAATATTAAAATACCAAGAGTAAAATTACTTGATGGAACATTTGTTGAATATGAAGAATATTCAAAACCAAGTAATAAAATTGAAAATGATTTTGATACAACTGTTGAAATTGACGATTCAATATTAGATTAATGTTTCACATGAAACATAGCAACTGTAAAAAGTTGCTTTTTTTTGTATTTTTTTATCAATTTATATTGACAATTTATTAATGCTTATTATATAATGATTACAAGAAAGGTAGGAGATAGAAAAGTGTATTATTTTAGAGAAGATATTATTAATATTTTTAATCAAAGTGCAATTGCAAGACAAGTTGGAATAACTGTTGAAACTATTAATAGAATATTTAATAGAAAGCAAGGTTGTTCAAAAATGACTGCTTATTGTATAGTTAAAACGATAAATGAAAATGCTGAAATTTTAGACTACTTTGAAAAAGTAAAATAGAAAGGGTAATAAATATGACAGAAAAAGATTTATTTTCAAAAAAGACATTTATTGACCTTTTCAATATGAATGAAATCGAAAGAATTGAACGAGAAGATGAGCTTTTTATTGAAGCGAAAAAGCTTGGTGTTGAAAAAAGATTTAAAGAAAGCTTAAAAAAATATCAAACATTATTAAGTAAAAAAATATCAACTGACAATGAATTACATTTACCAAAATGTAAATATAATATTGAAAATTATGATATGGGTAATTATACTTGTACAATTAATGGAATAACCGATAGATTTAATACAAAATTTAGTTATATTCCTGTTTTACCAGTTGAAAGATATATTAATGAAGATACTGGAAAAGAAAAAGTAAAGATCATATTTTACAAAGAAGACGAATGGAAAGAACTTATAGTTGATAAAAGTCAATTATCAATTAATCAAAAATTATTATTATTAAGTGATGATGGTTTGGATGTTACAAGTGAAAATGTTAGATATTACATAAACTACTTTAATGAAATAATGAATATAAATGATATTAAAAAATTAGATAGCATATCACATATTGGTTGGAAGGATAATGATTTTGTTCCTTATGATTCACATGGAATATTTGATGGTGCTGATGATTTTAGAAATATTTATAAATCAATAGGAAGTAAAGGTAATTATGATAAATGGAAAGAATGTGTATTTGAATTAAGAAAACACAAAGTTATTAAGTTATTAATGGCAACTACACTAGCAAGTCCATTACTTGAAAAATTAAATTTACAACCTTATATGGTTAATCTTTGGAGTTCTTTATCTGGAAATGGTAAAACATTAAGTTGTATGGTGGCTATGAGTATTTGGGGCAATCCTGATATTGGTGCTTTAAGGCTTTCAAGTAATAATACTCAAAACTATTATTCAGTAGTTGCAAGTTTTATGAGAAACTTTACTTGTTATTTTGATGAATTACAAATTGTTAAAAGGTCAAAATATTTAGATCTAGAAAGTTTAGTTATGGATCTATGTAACGGAACTGAAAAAGGTCGATTAAATAAAAATAGCCAAGCAAGAGAAGTTAAAGTTTGGTTTAATAATTTCTTATTTACTAGCAATGATAAGTTAGTAAAAGAAAATGCTGGTGAACAAGTTTATAATCGTGTTATTGATTTAGAAATAAGTGAAAAAATAATTGAAAATGGGCAAGATATTGCAAAAATTATAAAAGAAAATTATGGATTTGCTGGTCGAGAATATATTAAATATATTCAAAAAATCGGTTTTGATGTTATATTTGAAAGATTTAAAGGTATTTTAGATAAAATATTATCAACTACAAATGCAACAGATAAACAAGCAAGTTCGTTAGCAAGTATATTATTAGCAAATGAATTAGCTAATGAATGTATATTTAAAGATGATTATATTTTACAAGTTGAAGATATTGAAGAATATATAAATGATAAATCTGAAATTAGAACAGCAGTGAAAGCAAAAGAATATATTATTTCAATTATAAATATGAATTCTAAAAGATTTGAAGAAAATAATTATGGTGAATGTTGGGGTATAAAAGATGATTATTATTGTATAATTAATACTCAAGCATTATATAGAGAACTTGAAAAAGGTGGATTTGAATTTAATACAATAAAAAAAGATTGGGCAGATATGGGATTTTTAGAATTAAATTCACAAAATAGATATATTCATCAAACTACTGTTAGAAAAGAAAAAGGAAATTATATTAGATTAAAACTTACTTAATTAAGTAAGATTATTACAAAAAATCTTACCATAAAAAATATGGTTTGACCTTATAAAATAACAAAATCTTACAAACTTACACAATTTTAGGGTATACACATATATATAGAAAAAAATAAAAAAATATAAATTTCCTATATGAAGTGTATATAGAAAAAAGTGTAAGAATAGTAAGTTTATTAGAAAATATAAGGGTTTATGTGTAAGATTTTAAGTAAGAAATTAATAAAAAATGTAAGATTAATAATATTAATTAAGTAAGTTTTATAAAAAATAGGAGGTATTATATGAATTATATTGATTTAGAAATATCTATATTATCTTGTTTATTACAAAAACCTGAATTAATGAAAGATACTATATTAGAAGATAAGTATTTTACAAAACACAAGAAAATATGGTTATTTATGAAAGCATTTTATAAAAGATTTAATAATTTTGATATTACTTTAATGTTATCAATTAGTAAAAATAAATATAGAATAAGTGAATATATATGTTGGTTAGCAGAACAAGAACCTGCTCCTAGCTTATTCAAACAATATGAACAACAATTAATTGATTTATATAATGAATCTGAAAAAGAAAAATTAATTATTAATAAAATATATGAATTATCTAATGATTTATATGTTAGAAATATTAATATTAATGAATTTAAAAATAAATTGGAAAAAATTTATATGGGGGAATAATATGGAACAAAAAAAGAAACATTATGAAGTTTATTATGTTGGCGAAGGAATAGGATGTTATGCACAAGATTATAAAAGAATATATATTGGTGATACATGGGCTACTTCTGAAAAGAAAGCTTGTAGTAATGTGAGATTTAGATTAAGAGATAAAAATAATCCTAATGGAGGTTATTCTACCGATATTATGGGTGATAGTGAAGGCATGGGATATGTTAAATTTAGATATGAAGCAATTGAAATATAATTTAATTATAAAGAGAAAAGGGTGAGAATAATGAATTTACATCAACTTGAAAGAGAATATTTTAAAAGATGGACTAATGGTAGAGAACAAGCAAGTTCTATTGTAGTTAAAAACAGCGAAGATATGGCAAAGGTTAATGAAATAAGAAAACAAGAAACAAAAGACTATGAAATATGGTTAATGTTAAAAGGAATATTAAGAGAAGAAAATAAACAATATTTAAAAGAACATGACGAATTACATTATGGGAAAAAAATAAGGTGATTAAATGAGTAGACAAGAATTAATAGATGGAATATTAAATATAGATAGAGAAATGCGACTAGATGATTTAAAAGATATGACAGATGAAGAAATAAAAAAATTATATAATAAATTATTTGAAATATTGAGAAGATTAAAGGAGAATTAAATGTTAAGTTTTACAGTAGGATTAGGAATAGGTATTATATCAGGGGCAATTATTGGTTTAATTATTATGTCAGCAACAGCTGTTTATAGAATTACTTCATTAGACAAGGAAGTATATATACTTGAAGAAAGAATAAAAGAATTAGAAGGCAAAAAAAGAAGAAAGAAGGTAAACAATGAATAATCAAATTACTATTGAAGAAGAATTAAAAGAAATTAAAATACAACAATTAGAAACAGAAATATATTTATTAAAAGAAATAATAGAAGCACAAAAAAATGAAATAATAGAGTTAAAAGTTAAACAAAAAATAAAGAAATAAAGAGGATAATATGAAAGTACAAGATATGTTAAAGATATATGTGCCTTATTCAGGACTAGATTGGATGAATTATGAAATAATACCAGATAAATTAACAATTCATCATATAATTAAAAAATGCAATGGTGGTAAAAGAACAATTAATAATCTAGCAATATTAATGGAAGTATCACACCAATATTTACATTTAATAGAGCATGTAGATATAGACACATATAATACAATAAATAAAGTATTAAAAGAAATAAATACACAAAAACACGAACCTTATGACTATCAAAGACAGAACATAGAAGAATTATTACAAAATTTTGAATATGAAAATAGATGGACTAAAGATAGAGAAGGTAAGTTAATAATAAAAGCAAAATATAAGAAAAGAAAAATAAATAATTAAATTGGAGGGGAACATATGAAATTATATAGTGAAAATAAAGATTATAAATTATATAATGGTTCAATGTTAGATATGTTAGAAGTAATTGAATCAAATACAATAGATTCAATAGTAACTGATCCACCTTATGAATTAAATTTTATGGGCAAAGGTTGGGACAATTCTGGCATAGCATTTCAACCTGATACTTGGAAAAAATGTTATGAAGTATTAAAACCAGGTGGCTATTTATTAGCATTTGGTGGAAGTAGAACATTTCATAGAATTGCTTGTGCTATTGAAGATGCAGGATTTGAAATAAGAGATACTATTATGTGGTTATATGGTAGTGGATTTCCTAAAAGTATGGACATATCAAAACAAATTGATAAAAGACCTAATAGAAGTTATGAAAATCTTAATTTATTTGGTAGAAAATTAAAAGAACAAAGAGAATTAAAAGGTTATTCAAAAAATGATATTGATAAAATGATGGGAACAAACACTGCTTATGCTTGGTGGGAAGGTAGAAATTATTTAGGGGAATTTAAAATACAACTTCCTGATAAAGAGAATTATAAAAAACTAAAAGAAATATTAGAATTAAATGATGATATGGATTTTATATTTGAAGAAGCAGAAAGAGAAGTAATAGGTAAAAAAGAAAAATTAGAAAGTTATAAATATAAAAATAATAATGTATATCAAACAGATGGAGATAAAGAAAAAATTATGTTAGATATAACAATACCTTCAACAGATTTAGCAAAACAATGGCAAGGTTGGGGAACTGCATTAAAACCATCATTTGAACCAATAATAGTAGCAAGAAAACAATTTAAAGGTAGTTTAGTAGATAATGTAATAGAATATGGTGTTGGTGGAATAAATATAGATGAATGTAGAGTCGGAAATGAAGAAATGAAAGCACAAGTAAGTGGCAAAACAAGTAGGGCATTTCAAAGTGAAGCAACTACAACGGCAGGTGGTAAAGGTATAGACCATATAGGCAGATTTCCTGCAAATACAATATTAACTTATGATGAAACTGATTTCGATGAAGTATGTGGGGGATTTCCTAATACGAAAATTCAAAAAGGAAATAGTGAAAGATATTTAAGTGGTGCTAAAAATAATGGAAACTTTATGTATGGAAGCATAAATGAAACAAATTCTTATGATGATAGTGGTTCTGCATCAAGATATTTCTATTGTGCAAAAGCAAGTAAGAAAGATAGAGATGAGGGGTTAGATGAGTTTGAAGATGGGAATATTACTGATGGTAGAAAAGCAATAAGTGATAGACCATATTTAAGAAAAGAAACACCAAGAAAAAATACACACCCTACTGTTAAGCCAACAGACCTTATGCAATATTTAGTTAGATTAGTTAGTCCTAATGGTGCAACTATACTTGATCCATTTAATGGAAGTGGAAGTACAGGTAAAGCAGTAATGTATGAAAACAAAGAAAGAAATAAAAACTACAAATACATAGGAATAGAACTAACTGAAGAATATTTACCAATAGCAAAAGCAAGAATTGAGTATGTATGTAATTTAATAGAAGAAGAAAAGACTAAAGATAAACAATTAACAATATTTGATATAGGTGAATCAAATGAATAATTTAATAATTGTTGACACTCGTGAAAAAGGACACAAATCTATTTTAAAATATTTTGATGAACATAATATTGATTACATTACAAGTAAGTTAGATTATGGAGATTACAAAATATACAAAGACAATAGTGTAGTAATTGATAGAAAAGATAGTTTATTAGAGTTAGTAGGAAACTTATGTCATACAAGCGAACACGAACGCATTAAAAGAGAAATAGCACGAGCCAAAGAAGATGGTTGCAAAGATTTTATATTTCTTATTGCTGAATCTAAAATTAAATCAGTTGAAGATATTAAAAATTGGAGTTCACCACATACGAAAGTAAAAGGCAGTGTATTACTAAAAATAATGGTTACTATGAAAAATAAATATGGTGTTAGATTTATAATATGCCCTAGACGAGAGATGCCTAGAAAAATAATTGAGCTACTAAAAAAGGAAGGAGAATAGAATATGAAAATAACAATATATGAATTATTAGGAATGGTTAAAGATGAACCTGATAGAAGCATTTATGTTAAATATTTTGATAGATTAAATAAAAAAGAAGATGTGATGTGGGCTTGTAAAGAAAATATTATTTATAAACTTGAACAATTAGTAATTGAATTAAATGACACAGTAGAAATCATAGAAGAAGAAAAGAAAATACCTGAAAAATTAGACCATTTAATTGGTTATGATATACAACAATTTGATGATTTAAAAGAATATGTAGAAATAACAACAAATGATTTATTTGGTGAAGTAAATAAAGTTATAGATACATTAAATCAATTAATAGATTATCTAAAAAGTAAAGGAGAATAAATAATGGAGAAAATAGATTTAACTTATGACGGAAAAATAAAAGGTTTAATTAATGCAATATATAATAAAACATTTGAAGTTAATTACACTATTGATGGGAAAACAGGAAAAACAACAACTACATCAATTTTAATAGACAGCGATGATAAAGGAAATTTATTAATGATAACATTTAATTATCAAGATTTGAAAAAATTAGTAGAAGAAAAAAGCAAAGGAGAATAAGTATGAATAATGATTTTGATGTTATAAAAAATACAACTTTTATTATAGGTATAGTAATAACAATAGTAATAACTGTAGTAGGTTCTTGGGCTATAATTAGATATAATTATGAAGCAGAAGAAAACGAAAGATTAAGAAAGCAAATAGAACAGCAAACAACATTAATTGAATATTTAAAAGAAAAATAATTTAGAAAGCAAAGGTGAGTAATAATGGAAGCAAAAAAAATGTTTGAAAAGTTAGGGTATGAAGATAAAACACCTCGTGTTAATTATGGAATACCAAATAAAAGATATATTAAACACAATAATACATCAGTAAGAACAATAGAATTTGATAAAGCAGGAAAATATATTGATATAACTGAAAAATATAATGATATAATTGCAGAAAGTTATGAAAATTATAACTATTTAGATTTTAATGAACTACAAGCAATAAATAAACAAGTAGAGGAGTTAGGTTGGTATGAAAGATGAAATAAAAGAAATATTAGATAATTTTAAGAATTACGAAGAAAGATATAAAAAATGTAATGAAAATCAATTTATAATTTTTTATAGAGATATACATTTATTATTAGATTATATAACTAATTTACAAGAAGAAAATAAAAACAGTTTTGAAAAAGGTTATGCAGAAGGAATAATTGTAGCAGAATTAGATAATGAAAATGAGTTTATTGTAGCATATAAAGAATTAAAACAAAGAATAGATAAAGCAATAGAATATATAGAAAAACAAGAAGATTATTTTAATGATTATCCATTAATAAATAGACAAGATTTATTAAATATATTAAATGGTGGTGATGAATAATTATTGGAGGAAGTAGAATAACCTCCAATTTGCATTTACACCAAACCTATGTTATAATTAATCTAGGTGGAAATCAATAGCCACCTTTCAACCCCTTTTTATTTTAAAAAAATAGGAACATTCACACATACCTCCTATTTTTTTATTTACAAATCGCCAATTATATGTTATACTTGATTTAATAAAAAGGTAGGGTACGCTTATGTTATACATTAATCCAAATTGGAACTACAAACAAATATTATCTAATCTAAAGACGTTAAGGCACGACTTCGAGGATGCTTTAGCGTCTTTTTCGTCTTTTGAGCTTCACGAAAAAGTATTATTCGTCTATGAAATTAAAAACGCAATATATTCTCTCAACTTTGAATACTGGAAAAAAGACAGAATCTGGGAATACCTAAACAACGATCTTTCATTTGCTATTTTACAAAACTTTAAATAAATGATATAATCTATATGAAAAATTCAGTAGAAAAGTAGGTGATAAACTTGCAAAGAGCATTTAAGACTGAAAAAGATTTTGAAAACAAATTCAAAGAATATGTTAAATATTGCAACGATAATAGTCGTATGCCTAATGTTGCTGGATTTGCAGTTTACGCTGACATTAATCAAGATACTTTTTATGCTCAAAAAGAATATTATTCCGAGACTTTTAAAAAGGTTAATGATATTTTAGAGGATGAAGCTATTAATAATCATACTTTAAATGACGCAAGAGTTATCTTTTATATGAAAAATAAATGTGGTTATAAAGACAAGCAAGAAATTGAAAACAATAATCAAGGAAAAATAACAATAGTTAATTCACTTCCAAAGGATGATGAAGATGAATCAAACAATTGATATTAAAAATATAATTGCCCCACACTTTTATAGAACATTTAATAGCAAGAAAAGGCACCAAATATACAAAGGTGGACGTGGTAGTACAAAAACAAGCATGATAGCTATTAAGATAGATGAATTTAACCTTGAATATCTTAATTGCAATGCTATTATAATTAAACGATACCAAAATACAATTCGTAATAGTGTATTTAAAGAAATAAAGCGTGCTTTAAAGCGATTAGGTTTATATGAAGGCTTAGATTATACGGCAACAGTAAGCCCTTTTCAAATACACATAAATCAAACTGGCAACAATATTTATTTTGCTGGTGGCGATGATTACGAAAAGGTTAAAGGTTTTATTGATGAAGATGCACCAATTAAAATGGTATGGTTTGAAGAAATGACCGAATTTGATGACGCTGATCAAATAGATCAGATTATAGCAACATTTTCACGTGGTAATGATGATTGGTTTAGTGTTTTATATTCATTTAACCCACCAAAAAATAGATTTCATTGGGTTAATTTATGGGTTGAGAAAATGCGAGAACGTGATGATGTTTTAATTCATCATAGTGATTATAGAACTGTACCTGAAAAATGGCTTGGTAGAGAATTTATAGCAGAAGCTGAACGATTAAAAAAATATGATGAAAAGCGTTGGAGATGGATTTATCTTGGCGATGTAATAGGCATTGAGGGGCTTATTTATAACCCTGATTTATTTATTATAGAAGAACCAAACTATATAGAAAAAAATAAGTTAAAAATATTATATGTAGACTTTGCAATTGACTGTGGACATCAAACAAGTGCGACAACTTGCATGGCGTTTGGTTATGCTAGTGATGGAAGATATTACTTATTAGACACATATTATTATTCGCCACATGAAAAATCAAGAAAGAAAGCACCAAGTGAATTGGCACAAGATTTATTTGATTTTAGATTATATATTTGCAAGAAATATCAAACAATAGTAGATAATGAAACAATAGATTCAGCAGAAGGTGCATTAAGAAATCAGTACTTTGCAATGTTTGGAATTGATTTACACCCAGTTAATAAAGGAAAAGATAAAGAAGAACTTATTGAATATTCGCAAGATTTTATTGATTTAGGTAAGTATGTAATATTAAACACACCAAACAATTGGATTCATATTAAAGAAATGAAAAATTATATGTGGAAAGAAGATAGTTTAGGAAAAGGTAAAAAACCTGAACCAAATAAAGAAGAAAAAGAACTAACAAGTGAAATATATTACAACACACACACAAATGATTATTCTTATTATTATGCAGATCATAGTTGTGATGCTTTTCAATACTATGTTAAAGATAATTTGGAAAAATTAGGATTAGAATTTTAAGGAGGAATATAAATGACAATTTATGATGATTTAAGAAAACAATTAAACAAAAAAGGAATAAATATAATTAATACTGACTATTATGATTTAATAGATGTATGGAATAGTTGGTTTAAAGGAGTTGTAGATGATTTTCATTTTTACAACATTAAAATAGCTGATGGAAGCACAGTTGAAGTTGAAAAGAAAACAATGGCAATGGCAAAAAAATCAGCAGAAGATATGATGAAACTTAACTGGAGTAATAAATGTGATATTAAATTAGCAACTGATGAAAAAACTAAACAATTATGGAAAGTATTAGACAGTAAACAAAACAACTTTACTATAATGTTTCCACAAGTACTAGAGCTTGCATTTGCTTTAGGTACAACAGGAATGAATGAGTATAAAGATGAATTAGGAAGAACAAGAATAGAATATATGCTTGATCCATCTTGTATAATTCCTTATGCTTATGATAATTTTAATATAACAGGATTTGTAGCATTAGACAGATGGCAAGAAGAAGAAAAAGGAAAACCTATATACTATACACATTTAACATATCATGAATTTAAAACAGAAAAAGACAAAAAAACTGGTGAATTAAAGCAAATTTATAGAAAATTAAATGAGCTTTATAAATCAAAAGACCCTAATACACTAGGTAAAGAAATACCATTTGAAGAAAAATATCCTAAAGTAGAAGAAAGTGTAGAATATGAAACTGACACACCACACTTTCAAATTGTTAAACCACCAATTGTAAACAATGTAGATATTAGTAATCCAATGGGAATAAGTATATTTGCTAACTCTATTGATAAATTAAAAGCAATTGATGACAAATATGATAGTTTTGATATGGAGTTTATAGATGGTAAAAGAAGAATATTAGTTGATAAAACTGCTTTAAAGGCTTCTCCACAAGTAGACGAAAACGGAAATGTTACACAAACATTATACTTTGACAAAAATGATAGAACTTATGTTGCAATGAATGGGATGAAAGACCAACCTGTAAAAGATATTAGTTTTGATATTCGTTATCAAGAACATATTGATTCAATTAATTCAGAATTAAGTTGGTACTCAGGAGCAATAGGTTTAGGATCTGATTATTATAAAGTAGATGGTAAAGGAAACGCAACAGCAACTGAAATATTAAGTGAAGATGATGAGGCATTTAGAACTAAACAAGTTTATGAAACTGTTATTAAAGATGTTATCATAGATTTAGTTAAGTCAATATGTTTCCTTGAAAAAATAGAATTAAGTGAAGACGAAATACAAGTAGAGTTTGACTATTCAAGATTTGAAAATCAAGAAAAGACACAACAAAGACTTGAAAGAGAAGTTAGTAAAGGTATTACAAGTAAAGTTGAATATCGTATGAAAGTATATGGTGAAACAGAAGAAGTTGCTAAGCAAAAAATAGCACAAATTAAAGAAGAAGAACCAAGTGTAGATGATTTACTAGGAACTAAAAATGAAGAATAAGGAGGTAAATCCTTATGTTGAATGAAAAACAAATTGATTTAATAATAGAACGCCTTGTAAATAGAATTACGCAAGGCAATTCTTTTATATTAAGACGAATGGGCAAAGTATTAAACAAAATTAAAAATGTTGACGATAATAAGATTTATCAATTGCAACAAGAACTTAAATATGGCGATGATTTTAATGAAATAATGGAAAAGATAAGAAAAATCACTGAATTAAATATAAAAGATATTGATAAAATATTTATGGAAGTTGCTAGGAAGAATCAACAATTTGCAAAAAAATATTATGATTATAAAAATATAGATATGATACCACTTGACGAAAATGAAAGTTTAAAACAAGTTGTAAGTACATATTCAAGAGAAGTTATTAATAATTATACTAACATTTCAAACAATGTTGGCTACACTTTATTTAATACTTCGGACATATTATTATTCTTACCATTTGTCATGACTTATCAAAATTTCGTAGATTATGCCATTTTAAAGCGTTTTTTAGGAAAACAAGTATTTATACAAGAAATTGAATTACAAGTCAAAAAAGTGGCTAAAAATGGCTTAAAAACGTATGATTATAGCAATAATCGTGCTTATAGGCTAGATAGTGCCTTAAAAATGGAAATGCAACAAGGTATTCGAGATATGACGAATGACTTACAACAAAGATTTGGTGAAGAATACGGAGCAGATGGTATTGAAGTAAGTGTGCATGAATACCCAGCACCAGATCATGAATTTGTGCAAGGTCATCAATTTACAAAAGAAGAATTTGAAAAGTTCCAAAATGATATGGATGCCAAAGATATTAATGGTGTAGTATTTCCTGCAGAATTTGAAGGACATGATAGACGTGCTATTGGAGAATATAATTGTTATCACTATGTTTTCTATGTAGTATTAGGTGTAGATGAACCACAATATTCACACGAAGCTTTAAATAAAATAGTAGAACAAAATGACAATGGTTTCTTTTTTGAAGGTAAACATTATACAATGTATGAAGGAACACAATTACAAAATAAAATTGAAAGAGAAATACAAAGCCAAGAAGATGTTAAAGCTATGGCACATGAAATTAATGATAAAGATTTAGAAATGAAATCACAAAAAAATATTTTAGATTTAAGTTCTAAATATAAAGAATTATCTGATGTAAGTGGATTACCTACTAAAATAGACAAATTAAAAGAATGGGGTTATAAAAAATTGTCAAATTTAGATTAAAATAAACACAGAAATGTGTTTTTTTTATGTAAACTTTAAAAAAAAATTTTACAAATTTAACGAAAAGTGTTGACTAATTATATGGTTATATGGTAATATGAATATAAGAGAAGAGGTGAGATGATGCGTTTGTGGGATTATCGTCTTTTAAAAGTCTTGCCTGATAAAATGATAGTTTCTCAATGGAGAGAATGTATGGCAATTAAAAGACAATGGGAAAAAGGAACATTAAAACATAGGTTAGTTAGTTATGTTCAAAACTATTCAAAAGATTATTTTATTGCTTATATAGTAAGATTAAGTGTTGAACTAGACAATAGAAACATCAAATATAAACATAAATATTTTGAGGAATTTTATAAATTTTGTGATGGTAAGTATTATAAAGAGCCATACCCTGAACACAACGACCGATACCTAAAACAATGTTATTATAACTTACAAGAAAAGTATGATCGTGGAATCATAACAAAAGAAGAATGGCAAAAGATAGAAGATTTAATAAGAAAAGAGGTGTGAATGATGAGTATATTTAATAAAACAATAGAATTATGCCCTTATTGTAAAGAACCATTAGTATGGACTTTTATATATCCAGGTGCTGAATGGTATTGTTTGAATTGTAAAAATAGTTATCCTATGTTTTGCGATAGTATTTCAATAGAAAAAGATGATGAAGATTTTAAATATTATGAGATAAAACAAAGAATATATAAAAATATATTTAAAGCAATAGAAAAAGATTTTATTCCTAAAAGATGTTATAAAAACAAATGTGAAAAATGTGAAAAAAGAGAAGAATATCATTATCAACATTTAACTAATTTGGAAAAATTAAAAGATAAAGTTGCAAGACAAACTTTAAAAAGAATTAAATTTAATAAAAAATAATTAAAAAGATTTATTTAAGGAGGAAATATGAAATTTAATGAATTTATAATAACAAAAACCGAAGTTGACAGAAAATGTTTTATATATGATGAAATGACAAGTATAAGTTTTGGCGAAATAGAAGAAGAAATAAAAAAAAGAACTAAAAATTTAATTATAAAAGTATATGGAGAATATGATGTAAAAAGTAAGATAGAACCTTTTGTATATTTACAAGTATCATTTGAAGGATACAAATATAGAACATTATTGGAAAAGAAAGTATTAATAGATAAAAATGTTAATAATTATTATGATTATTTAACAAACAATATTATACATCAATTTGCAAACAAAGTATTTAAAAGTGAGGTGGAATGAAATGAAAAAAATAATTTTATTAATAATATCGATTTTATTATTAACAGGTTGTGGAAGCAAAGATGTTGATGGGAAAAATAGTGAATTAGTAACATATTGCGATAAAAAATATGGTGTTGAATATATAAGAGATGTTGGCATTTATAGAGGTGGTATAACTGTTAGACTTGATGAAAATGGTAATGTTATACATTGTAAATAATTTAGAAAAGGAAGTGTCGTAAATTGAATAAAAGATATTACACAGTATTAAATTGGTTTAAAGAATATGGGTTTACAATAGTTAAGGAAAATCCTTCAACTGCTTATTGGTGTGAAACAATAATGAAAGACCCATTAGGTAATACTTGCAAATATGAAATAACAAATAATAATATTTGGCGTATGAAAAATGGTAGAATATCTTATGGAAAAACAAAGACAGAACTTTACTATAATTTAGATAAAATTTATAAAAAAGGAAGTGGAGTAAATGAATGAAGAAAGATTAAATAAATTGTTAGAAGATATTGATAATGCTTTATATGATTTAAAAACTTGTCAATGTAATATTAATGTTACTACAAAAGGGCATAAATGGGAAACTCATTATGGATTAGATGATGATTTAATAAAATATATAAGAAAAATAGAAAGTTCCAATAAAAATTTACAATCCAAAATAGACAAGGTTATTGAATTTATAAAAGAAAGTAATACATATTATGAAATAACACATTATATTCCAGAAGATGAAAAACAATTTAAAATTAATATGGAAACACTTACAAATCATTTATTAGATATTTTAAAGGAGGATAAATAATGCCAAAACTAGCAAAACAATATTATCTAAATGCAAAAGGTGAAAAGAAAGTTAATTGTTATAAGGTAAATATATCAAAGCAAATTATAGATAAAACAAATTTAGAAGATGAAGAAATTAAAATAACTATAAAAGATAACAAAATCATAATTGAAAAAGCATAAGCTATTTGCCAAATTTGAGATTTAATGATATAATTTTATTCGGTAAGGGTAAAAGGAGAAAAAACATGACACAAACAATAATTAATACAGCAATCACATTTATAATTAGTAGTATTTTAGGTTATTGTGTGAGTGTTATTAAAAATTATAAAGGCAAATTAAATCAAAAAATAGAAAATGAAAAAGTGCAAAACATAGCACTACAAACAATATTACAAAGTCAATTAACAAATATATACTTTGTATATCAAGAATTTGGTGAGATTCCAGATTATGTATATAAAAACTGGCTTAATATGTTAAAAATATATGAACAACTAGGTGGAGATGATTATATACATACACTAGCTGATAGAATGAAAGAATGGAAAATTAAAAAGACTGATATATTAAAATAATTGACTTATGAACTCCAAAAATAGTATAATTTAATTGGGGTTGGGAAAGATACTAGAAAAAAGTATCTTTTTTTGTATGTAAGGAGGTGAGTTATGTTTAAAGATTATCATAAATATTTATCGACAAGTCTTAAAGTGTATCTATTTGTATTAGTGTGTGTGTTTATAATGAAAGTAGTAGGAATGGATTATTTCGGTTTAGATATGTCTAATTCAACTATTAAAAATATTGATTCATTTTTAAACAAATATTATTTATTAAATGTTTGGTATTTAATTAGTTATTATATTTATACTATGGTTATAATAGATATTAGTTTAAATAGAAAAATAAATAAATTAGTATGTTTATTTATTTCATGTATAAGTCTATTAAATTTAATATTTATTAAACCTCACATGAATAGCCTGCAAATAACAATATTTGATTTTGCTTATTTATATATTATTATTCTTATTTTAAATAAATTTGATAATAAATGGAAAATGTTTAAAAGATATATATGTTTAGTTATTTTAAATATAATGTTTCAAGCAGTTTCATTATTTGTTAGAAATGTAGGCTCAAATGAAATATATATTGAAAATTCAATATTGTGGATACTAATTAACTTAGATTATATTATTTTAAGTATAATTAGTTATAAAGTATATTTTATGAAAGGAGATAATGAAAAATGGGTGGATCATATTTCATCTTCGCTAAAGAAGATAAACTTAAAGAAGCTGCTAAAAAAATTGCAAAAAAATTATCATAATTTTAAGCAACTACCAAAAGTTGAGAGATTATCTATTATTATTTACATAATATTAAGTTTAATCTGGAACACATTAAGTTTAATAATAATCTTAATTGTTGCACAATTAAATCACACATTTATTGAATGTATCTTTATTTTAACTTCATTTTGGTTGTCTAAAAGGACTTTTGGCAAACCTTTCCATTTATCAAGTATGGCACAATGTTTTGTAATTTCTAATTTAACTTACTACGCTTTAAATAGAATTACAACGCCACTTGGAATAAGTATACTTGTTCCAATATTACTTGGTGTAGGTTTATCTTATGTTACTTCTAAATTCGTGAAGAAAGCATATAAGCCATTATATAAAGGAATGCCTGAAGAACTATTTGAAGAAACGATTTTAAAGGTTGTAGATAAAGATAGTATAAAATATAAAGTGTGCTACGATTTTTATATAACAAAAGAAAGTGACGTGTCATTATCTTTTAAATATAACTATTCAGTGGCAGGTATTAGGAAAATAAAAGATAGGATCAACAACAAGATAAAAGAACTTAAATAGTTCTTTTTTTATTTGTATCTTTTTGTATCACTAATAAATTATAGAATTAAAGTAGAAGGAGGCAAGAATATGATAAATCGTAATAAAACACATTTATTATATTGCCTTCTTCTTTTTATTTAATTAAAAGGAGATGATTAAATGTATAACAATCCATATTTTGCAAATTATAATTCACAACCTAGTATAGACAGAATTAACGCACAAATAAATGAACTTGAAAAAATGAAAGAACAAATGCAAAAACCAATTCAACAACAACCTACTAATTTAACACAAAATTTTCAATTAGCACCTACTAATAATCATACAGTTAGATATGCAAATACAATAGAAGATGTTGAAAAAGAACAAGTATTTTATGACACGCCTTTTTTTAGTAAAGATATGAGTGTGTTATGGTTTAAAAGTGCCAAAGGTGATATTAAGACTTATGAACTTAATGAAATAGTACCAAAAGATAGTAAAGATTTTGAAATTGAATATTTAAAATCACAAATCGAAGAATTGAAAGGAAAGATAGATAATGAACAATTTAATTCAAATGTTAATACAGAACAAAATGCAACAGATACCAAAAGGAATGATGAAACAAATGGAACAACAACTGAAAAGACAGAACCCACAAGCTTTTCAAAAATATCAAGAAGCAAGAAAAAATAACAATCCACAAGATTTATTAAATGAAACAGTAAATAATTTTACGCCTCAACAAAGACAACAATGGGATCAAATGATGAGTGTTTTTAATCAACAATCTTCTAAATAAGGCTAATAGCCTTATATGAGAGTATATGCTAGTTTATGTACTCTCATATAAGTTTACTAGCAACTTAAATATAATAGAAAGGAGAAATATTAAATGAATAATGGTATTCAACCAACAGTAGAACTTGCTACTAACAATGGTAATGGTTTTGCTTATCCAGTAATGCCTATGATGTATGGTAATGGATACGGTAATGGTGGTTTTGGTTGCAGCGGCGATTGGGTTTGGATAATTTTATTATTTGCTCTATTTGGTGGTAATTGGGGTAATGGTAATGGTGGTTTCTTTGGAAATAATGGTTTTGACAATGGTTTTGCTTGGCTTTCAAATGGTCAAAAAGAAATTATGTCAAACACAAATAATGGATTTGATACATTACACTTATCTAATCAATTAGACACAGTAAATAGTGGTATTTATTCATTATCTAACCAATTATGTAACTGCTGTGCTGATATGAATAGTACTGTAAGCAATGGTTTCTATAATGCAGAAATTGCTGCTAATAATAGAGCAGTAAATCAAATGCAAGATACTTTTGCTTTAAGCCGTCAATTCGCTGACTGCTGCTGTGATAACAAATTAGCAGTTCAGGACTTAAAGTCAACAGTAATTAGTGAAAATTGCTCTGATAGAGAAGTATTAAGACAAATTGGTCAAGATATTCTTGTAAATCAAACTGCTAACACTCAAAAGATAATTGATGAAATCTTTAGAGATAGATTAGATGAAAAAGATGACAAGATAGCAGAATTAAACAGACAATTACAAATGGCTGATTTAAGAGCATCACAAATAGCTCAAACTCAAGCAATTACTTCGAATATCTATAATGAGTTAAAAAATTGCCCTATTGGCACAGTTCCGGTGTACGGAAATCAAGCCATATTCAGTTGTCCAAACAATAATGGATGTGGATGTGGATTTAACACAACAAGTCAATTTATTTAATAGCATATAGTCGATTACGACACGCTCGATTACGAGAACTTGCTAATTCCATACTAGAGTGGACACCCGTCCGTACTAGAGTGGACTAGAGAATAGGCATAGTTCTATTCTCTATTTTTTTAATTATGAAAGGAGAAAGATAAAATATGATAGAAACAATTATAAATGAACCATTAGCATTACCAAGCAATGCAAGCCCTATAACTTTTGATGAAACCGATATAAGAACAAGATGTGCTTCTTGCTGTGGTTGGTTAGATTATTCAAATGGAAATCCTAATTTTAAAATATTTGGAAATGGATACACAGGTTATTATGATGTAGAATTTAGTGCTTCTGTAAGTACAGCCGATCCGGGCGTTATCGCCATAGCATTATTTCAAGACGGTGTCATGATTCCAGACACATTAAGGGCGGTAACAATTGCAGCAGCTGATGATTATGAAACTATTTCTTTTGATAAGAAATTAAGAGTCTGCCCTAGAGGTACTACAAATCTATCAATTCAATCAGTTTCAAGCGTGCCAACGCCTACATCACCTACAACACCAATATCAACTACACAAGCAATTATAACTAATGCAACATTTAGTATTTCAAGACTTAATAAATAATGAGAAATAATCTTGATTTAACATCACTTATTTTGCAATTATATAGTGTTATTTTATTGCTACAAGATTTTAATAATACTGATTTAATGAGAGAGTTGCAAAAACAAGATACACAATATTTTGAAAAGATTATTAAAAACCAAGAAGAAATATTAAACCTTTTACGAAAGGAGGATAACTAATGCACGAAAAATTAACAGAAACAACTGAAAAAAGTATTGAAAAAATATTAAAAGAAGGAATTACTACCAATAATTTAGACCATCTTTATAAATTGGTAGATATATACAAAGACGCAAAGGAGGTAGAAAGTATGAACAATTATGGAAATTATGGAAATTATGGTGGAAGAAGACCTGGATACGATACATATGGGAATTATGGAGAATATGGTAATTATGGAAGACAAGGTCGTGATATGAGATACCGTGGTGAAGAAGAATTAGATAGAATGCACGGAGAATATGGAAGATATATGGAAAGTCGTAATAGATATGGTGCAGGTGAAGAAACAGATAAATCATTTCATTACATGGTAAAAGCACTAGAAGATTTTATCAAAGTATTATATGAAGAAGCTGAAGGTCAACAACAAAAACAACAATTAAGACAAGCACTTCAAAATTCAATGATGTAATATGTATAGATATTATAATAATAACCCAGATAATAGACATATTGATGACTGTACGTTGAGAGCAATTAGTTTATTAACTAATAGAAATTGGCATGATGTTTATGAGGAATTAAGTACACTTGCAAATGAAGATAGTTTAATGATGGATAGTGTTGTATTTATAGAAGATTATTTAGATGACAGATACAATAGAGAATGCCATTACTCAAAAACCATCGGAGAATTTGCAAATGAATATCCTTATGGAAAATATGCAGTGACGACTAATGGTCATATAACTGCTATTATTGACGGAATTATATATGATACATTTGACCCAAGTGATAGAATTATGAGATGTGCTTGGAGAATAGAATAGGCTGTATTTTACAGTCTTTTATTTTTATGTTATAATTATCGTAGGTGATTTTATGACTATAGCCGTTGATAAAAATAGTATAAATGTAGTAAAAAAAGATAATAATGAATATCTTTATTTGTTTGACAATGAAGATTATAAAGAATTAATGGCAACAGGTCTACATTGTATTGATTATAGATATTGTGAGTATGTAGATATAAACTTGACCGATTATGATGTAGAATGTATTAAGAAAGCAAAAATCACTGATAAAAATTGGGATAAGGTTGAAAGAAAAGATTATAAAATAGGTATAATAATACCAAACTATAATTATGATCATACAATAGAAAAGTGTTTAACTAGCATATTTAATCAAACTTATAGGAATTACGAAATAATATTTGTAGATGATATGTCTACCGATAAATCCGTTCAAATAGCAAGTAAAACATATAGTGATTTTTTAAGTAGACAAACTCTTGATAAAGATTTTGGAGAATTAAAAATAGTTCAATTAAAACAAAAAAGATTAAATGGTGGTGCTAGAAATGAAGCATACTTGCATTTAAGCGATGATGTAGACTATGTGTATTATGTAGATAGTGATGACTGGCTATACGATGAAACATCACTTGAAAAGATAAATAACAAACTACAAACTCAACCAGATGTATTGTTTGTGGGAATGGCAAGTTATAAAAATAATAAACTATCAACGTGCTTTATTCCACAATATAAAGACAAATACGACGCAATTAAAGGCTGGTCGGGTAGTTGTGGTAAAGTTATAAAAAAAAGCCTGGCAACACGACAAGAATGCCTATATAACGAAGGTACATTAAAAGAAGATAAAAACCAACATTGTAAGATATGTATTTATATGAAAGATTTTAAATTATTACAAAAACCAATATACGTATGGAATCAACAAAACCATAAATCAGTTACAACTATACGTGAAAAGATAATATGGGGGACAAGTACAATAAGACATTATGCTGATACATTACAATTAGCATTAAGTGTTAAAGGACAAGACGAGAAAATAGATAAAATATTAGATGATAGAGTAAAAAAGACTAAACAAGAAATGTTAGAAGGGAAAGATAGACAATGGTAATGAAATATATTATACTTGCAGACAGTAGTGTAGGATTTGAAACGCCAAGACAATTAAGTGTAATAAATGGAGAACCATTAATACAAAGAACAATAAGATTATTAAAAGAAAATGGAATAAATGACATTATAATAACATCACATGATAAAAGATTTGATAATTTAGGAGCAAAAAGATATGAACCAATAAATAATTATTATGAGCCTAATTTTGATGATTATACTTTAAATAAAGGGTATTGGTTAAATGCTTTCCCTATTGAATTAATAAATGAACCTATATGTTTCTTATATGGAGATGTCTATTATAGTGAAAATGCTATTAAAACAATTGTAGAAAGTAAAACAGATAGTGTATTGTTCTTATGCAGTTATGAAAATAAAAGTAAATTATATATAAAAGAACATGATGAGCCACTAGCATTTAAAGTAGTTGATTATGAATTATTTAAAAAGCATATTAAAATAGTAAAAGAAATGAAAGATAAAGGACTATGTTGTAGAGAACCTATTAATTGGGAACTATATAGAAGCATAAATGGACAAGATATAAATGTCCACGAAATGACAGGTAACTATATTGCAATAAATGATGAAAGTTGCGATATTGATACAATAGATGATATAAAAAGTCTAAAAAGAAAGTTAGGAGGAATAGAAATGATTAAGGTAGAAGCATTACAAGAATTTACTCTTGCAAGATTTAATGAAATTGAAAATATTGAAAGAGTAAGAAGAAGCGAAGAAGGGAAAATATTTACAGGAGATAAATTTGAATGTGAAAAAGAATTATGTGATTATCTATTAGGTGCAAACCCACTAGGCAAAGCAGTTGTTAAAGTTATTGAAGTTATACCTGCAAAAGTAGAAATTAAAGAAGAACCTAAAATAGAAAAAAAAATAGAAACTACTATTAAAGAAGTAAAACCAAAATCAAATAAAAAGAAAAAATCAAGCAAGAAATAATCTTGCTTTTTAGAAAGGAGAATAGTTATGTCAAATGATATAGGTGGAGTATGGCGTACTGTTGGTGGTAGACGTATTTTTATTAAAGATGGTGAAGATTTAGAAACTGCTATGAAAAATAGTGGTAAATTTAAAAAAGAAGAAATAAGAGAAGAAAATAATAATAATGAAAAAAACGAAGAACAATATAAAAATATAGTTTACCATGGAACTAAAACAGATTTTGAAGAATTTGATGAAGAAAAAATAGGTTCTAATAAAAGAATTGGTAATGCTGGTTTAAATGTTGGGAAAGGATTTTATTTTACAGAAGAAAAAAATGTTGCCGAAGGATATGGGAAAGATGGATTTGTAAAAAAAGTTGAATTAACGATAGATAAACCATTAGATTTTGAAAATTACAAAGGTGTTTCTTCAAAGCAAATAGATGATTATATAAAAAAATATGAGCAAGATAATATTAAAGCATATAAAGAATTTTTTGGTTATGATGATAAACAAGCATATAATGAAATAAAAACTTATATGGAAAAAGAATTTAAAAAGCCTAGTGGAATAATAAATTATGCTGATAGTAGAAGTGATGGCAATTATAAAGAATATGTTAAAATAATGGATTATATGGG
>Ga0247608_10001155_pt1 | contig 38161 bp, 37 predicted proteins | sample 176DNAGHGlowgp2_FD_193490 | JGI IMG/M metagenome (GOLD analysis project Ga0247608, IMG submission 193490) | Sheep rumen microbial communities from Palmerston North, Manawatu-Wanganui, New Zealand - 1766 DNA GHGlow gp2 | ecosystem: Host-associated > Mammals > Digestive system > Stomach > Rumen ...
GATAAAGGATTCGGAGAAGGACACAGATGAATAAAGAATGGTCTGAACTGAATAAACTGATGCAAACTCAAATAAAGAAAAAGGATACCTATGATTCAGGCATCGGTACCTTGTTTTCGCTGCGTGATAATCTGTGGGATATGATCATTTCATTCAAAGATGAATTGAGTAGGGAAGAATTCAATGCGATACCATATATCAACGCTGAGGGTTATCATAGCAAGACCATTGCGTACTCGCTGTGGCATATCTTTCGTATCGAGGATATCGTGGCTCACACATTAATCAAAGGGGATGAGCAGGTATTTTTCAGGGAAGGATATCAAAAGAGAATTAACTCACCTATCATCACCACAGGAAATGAACTGGTTAAGCAGGAGATTGCTGACTTTTCAGAGCAACTCAATATGGATGAATTATATACGTATCTTTCTGATGTAAAGCAGGGTACGGAATCCATATTACGGGATTTATCATATGATGATCTGAGGAGAAAGGTATCCATAGAAAGAAAAGAACAGCTTGAATCACTTTCGGTAGTCTGTAATGAGGAGAGTGCGATATGGCTTATAGATTATTGGTGCAATAAAGATGTTCGCGGTCTTATCCAAATGCCATTTTCCAGACATTGGATAATGCATATTGAAGCTTGTTTAAGGATAAAGAAGAAAGTCCATTCGTAAAACAATTGATTTAAATAGAAGAACAAATACAGGACATTGAAACACCAAAACAGGACATTGAGATTCCGGAAGCCTTCAGTAATAAGACAAAACAGCACATTCAGATACTTTTTGCTGAATTTGGAAATGACAAGTTTTTTGGCCGAACGGAAGTTATGAAGGCGCTCAAAATCACAGCGTCTCCATCATCAGAGCTGATAAAGAAGATGCTGGAATCTGAACTTATTTATCCAATGAAAGGAAAAGGTAAAGGAAAATACCTTTTCAAAAGGAAATAACGAGGTGAATAACGTGGAAATTATATATGATATAGCGAACTTGAACGATATACTGGAACTTGTACGTCTTAGAATTCTGTATATGATTGATGATTTTGGCTCTATAACCGATGAAGAAAGAGCGGGAATGGAAAAGCAGCTTCCCGGATATTTCGAGAGAGAACTCGGGAAAAAACTGATCGCATTTGTTGCAAGAGCAGAAGGAAGACTTGTTGCAGCAGCGTATCTCCTTATTATCGAGAAACCTGCGAATCCTTTTTTCATAAATGGACTTGATTCGGAGGTTTTGAGTGTATATACGGAAGAGGGATATCGTGGAAAAGGGATTTGTACAAACCTTATGAGGAACATGATTGATTATGCGGCGGAACATAAGATCAGCCGTATTGATCTTATGGCTACCGATGAGGGGTATCCAATTTATAAAAAATTAGGATTTGAAGATAAAGTGCAGAAATACAAGGATATGAGATTAGTAGTGGTTAATCAATGAAACTACAGTCGAGACGGTTGTTCAACTTTCCAAGGGAGAAATGGAGTAATATAATTAACTATCCAGCTCAGCCCGGCAGGATGGCAACAGGTCTTTAAGGGCTTCTGTTCATAGCGGTTATAGCCGTGGCATATGGGGAAAAGAAAAAGAATTTGGAGAAAGTAAATATGTCGGAATCATCATTTTTTGCAAAAAAAGAAGATGGCATTGAGATTTCCCGTCTGCTGGAAAGTCCTGTGGATGCCGGACTCATCCAGGCCATATATACGAGACGCCCGGATGCCTATGAATCATACATGAAGGAGTTTGGGGAATCCCGGGTATTTGTCTTCAGAAAAGATTCCCGGGTTGTCGGCACATGTGCTCAGATCATCAGGGAAGTGTATGTGGATGGAAAGGTGAAAAGAGCGGCGTACATTTGCGGCCTTAAGAAGGAATCCGGTCATAACGGATTTCTTTCGGCAGGAGCAGGCTTTCTCAGAACTTTTATACGGCCGGACATCGATCTGTATTATTGTGCTGTTATTTCAAACAATAAGGATGCCATGTCAAAGTTTGAAAAGATAAGAGGCTTTATGTCCGTCAAATGTATTACAGCCTATGATACATATTTTGTCAATCCGAAGGTAAAGACAAAAGAAATAAAGAACAGCTTCACATTCAGACAGGCTTCTGTTAAAGACACCGCTGCGATTCTTGATTTTCTGAATACAGAGGGAAGGAAAAAAGATTTGTTTCCGGTCATACGGTCACTTGACGGTTTCTATAACCTTCACATAGAGGTTTTTTACATTCTCGAAGACGATCATGAAATAAAAGCCTGTGGCGCGCTATGGAACACAACATCCTATAAGCAGCTGACGATCACTAAGCTTAAGGGGATCATGAAGCTGAGCAGACTATTTAATCCGGTGTTGTCTTTGCTTTCTTTTCCGACACTTAAAAAAGAGAATGAACCCTATGATTACCCGATCCTGTCTTTTTATCTGAGCAGGGATGAAAACAAAGACTACTATGAGATTTTTTTCCACAGAATAAAAGAGGAGGTCAAAAAGAACTATCATGTCTTTGCCGTCGGACTTACCGGGAATCATCCCATTGCTTCAGTAGTGAAAAAACTGCCGAAAATATCCGGGGAATCTACAATCTATGAAATTGGCTTTCTCGGCAGGAAGGAAGACCACGTTCCTTTTGACACGGAGCATATTGCAACAGAGTTCGCTCTGTTGTGATCCGGATAGGGACCTTATGTTGTTAAGCCCGAGGCCCGTGATAATCTGTCTTTAAGCCTGAGGTCCGTTGTACGTAAGACTGAGCATGGTAAGATCATCGAACTGCCCGGCGTCCATCACGAATTCATCTAAGGAGTCTCTCACTGCGGCAGGTATTTCTTCAGGAGATTTATCTGTATTATGAGATCGTGCTTTGATGATGTGCAACCTATGGTTGCGGGAATCGCAGAAAGATCACTTTCGGGTCAGTGGAGAATGAAATTCTGCTGACCTTATTTTTTGCTTGACCGGCTAATGAATATTAGCTATACTATAACTTATGTATGTTAGCTGAATGGAGGAAGTCATGTCTACTAAAGAGAAAATACTGGATGCGGCATTAACGTTATTTGCTGAGAATGGATACGATGGAACAAGTGTGGAGCAGATCGCAGGTATTGTCGGAATCAAAGCCCCATCGTTATACAAGCACTATAAAGGCAAAGAGGACATTCTAAATGCTTTGATTGAATCAGCTGAAAAGCGTTATGAGGAAATGTTTGGATCTGAGCATAATATCGGGAAATTGCCCCAGAGCCGGGAAGAGTTCATAAAGGTGACGATGGAAAGGATTTCATTCACAATGCGGGATCCCATAATCCGCAAGACGCGGATGTTTCTTGTCCAGGAACAGTTCAGAAATGAAAGGATTTCCGAGGTTACGACAAGGCATCAGCTGGATGGGATACAGAGGATGTTTGCAAAGATCATCAAGGGGATGATGGATGAGGGGATGGTTGTAGAGGATGATCCGGAGCTGCTTGCGGTAGAACTTACCGCGCCGGCCGTTCTGCAGATTGCAAGGTCAGACCGACAGTCTCAGTATGAGGGAGAATGCTTGGCATACATCGAAAAGCATTTACGGCATTTTTGTAAGGTATACATGTATGAAGATTGACTAAAGAGGATTGACTGAAGAGGATTGACTGAAGAGGATTGATTGAATAGGATTGACTGAATTGGATTGACTGAATTGGATTGATTGTATGGAAATAATTGTGGAAACAGAAAGGCTGTTCCTGCGGAAAATGAACATGGGAGATTTTGATGCCTTGTATCAGGTCCTTGCGGATTCTGGCATTATGCGGCACTATCCGTATGCCTTTGATGATATTAAAGTCCGGGATTGGATAGAGCGGAATATGGAGCGATATCTGGAGGATGGTTTTGGACTTTGGGCGGTATGCATGAAGGATACGGGTGAAATGATCGGCGACTGCGGATTGACGTTGCAGAATATTGGTGGAGAAATGCTTCCGGAAATAGGATATCACATCCGCAGAGACTGTCAGCGTAAGGGTTATGCGAAGGAAGCGGCAAAAGCAGTGATGGACTGGGCGTTTAGAAATACGGAATATCCTGATGAAGCAAACGGCATAACACTTGTATCGGTCGTATATCGGAGGCCTTGATTATGAATGTTTACATTGCATGCAAAAAAACAGACATTGGAGAACAGGGGTAGGTACCAGATCACAGCAGGCACTCAAATTACAACAGGAGCAGAATAAACAGGAACGGAAGGTGTTCCGTCTGACTCTACTTTCCGTAGGTACCGTTATCGGATAAAATGATTTACAATCTGTGCATGGAGGTGAGAACGAATATGAACCAATATGTTACAGGTGCAGTTATTAAGGAACTGAGGGAAAAGAATAAGATGACACAGCGGGAGCTTGCGGAAAAGATAGGAGTAAGTGATAAAAGCGTCTCAAAATGGGAGAATTCAAGAGGTCTTCCGGATATTACCCTGCTGGAGCCTATAGCTGAGGTATTTAAGATTTCGGTTACGGAGCTGATATCCGGCAATACCATTCATAATGCAAATGTATCAGCAAACATGCTGCGGTCGAAATTGTATGTCTGTCCGGTTTGCGGAAACGTGATTCATAGTATGGGTGAAACGGAGATCCATTGCCACGGTATCCGGCTTATCCCTCTGGAGGCTGAACCGACAGATGAACATCACATGGTTTTGATCGAGCGTGTTGAGGATGAATACTATGTGCGTATCGATCACAGCATGACGAAGGAACATTATATTTCATTTGTGGCTGCGGCCTCATCCGACGATATGCAGTTGCGCACGCTGTATCCGGAAGGAAACGCTGAGGCACGGTTTAAGATCAGGGGCGTCAGAAGGATCTTCTTCTACTGCAACCGGGACGGACTTTTTTCAATCGATCCGGTAAAGGGCATTGATGATAAAGAAAGCGGATATGATGATTCACAGGAAAGAAGAGAACTGGAGAGGACAGCGAAAAAGCTGTTTGGATAGGAGATGGATTTTCGGACAGCATGTTTTGTGAAAAGAAGCTTCAGGATGAGATCAGAAACTCCGACATCTATAGAAGTTCGTATCTTAACAAATGTCAATGCAAATTATTAGAATGGATGGTAATGTTTCTTTCAGGAGGTGACAACCATGAAAGAAACAAATAATAAAAATGCCGAGAAAGCGATCAGAATCACTACCATTCTTACGGTGTTGATAGCAGGTTTTGAGATTATTAATGCGCTTGGATATTATCAACCGGGAATGAATTTATTGGATATCGCAAGCTATGTATTTGCCAATCCCTGGATTTATGGATTTACCTTTATATTTGTAAATCTGGTTATGTTGCCGGGGGCGCTGGCGCTTTATAAAACCAGCGGCATCAGCCTCAAAGATGAAATATATGAAAAGAAAACTCTTGGAGGAGATATTCTCTGGGGAATGATATCACGAGAGGTTTTGCTCCGGAGGGTGTCATGTGCATGGATGAAGGTTTCTACGGATATTCGGACAGAATATGCATGTGGGAAACCCTTGATGAAACAACCATAATGTTTTGTAAGACGGCTGATATCAGGAAACTTATAAAAGAGAATACGGAATTTAAAGATATTTGGATCTATTTATTGGAGCAGGCACTACGATATAAAATATATCGCGAGAATGGCTTTTTGGTTGAAAATGCAGCTGAAAGATATATTCACTTTAAAAAACTGTATCCAAACCTCAGCAAAAAGGTACCGCAAAAGCATATTGCGACCTATCTTGGAATAGCGCCTGAATCGCTTAGCAGGATCAGAAAAGCCATGAAAGAGGAAGGCTGATGAGGTACATGGCAGGAAACCGGGCTGCATCCCGAAGCCCGGTTCCGCAAAAATATAACTGTACTTTTTGAGGGATAGATAATAGGGGTAAGGCGGTAGGAAAAACAGATAGGAGTATGTAAGCATCGGTAAGGGAGCCGGTGCTTTTTTGATGTCGTTGATGATGTGAATTATGAAAACAAGGAACACTACATACTCTTTCTCCGGGACGAACCTGTATGAAAGAATCCGGGAACGAGGTGGCTGTTCCTACTTTTTTTGTGGGGATAATAACCCGTGAATAGTAACAGTGAGGGGCAATTCGCAACGTATTTTAGGCAAAAAAGATTGCACATCATCTGAGTTCGTTATATCATTTGAGGTGGTTGTGTAAAACACAATACGTTCACTGAAAGACAGGTTGCGGAAATGGGTTTGAAGAATCCTGATGTTATTGAAAAACTGAAGAAGGGGAATGATCTGTATCTGGAGAGTCTCCGGAGTGAAGGAGATGTATCCCCGGAGATCCGCCGCAGGACAGCTGACGCCGGTCAGTATCCCTGCGCGATAGTGATCGCCTGTTCTGATTCCCGTGTGATACCGGAGGCCATTTTCTCTGCGGGCATCGGAGAACTTTTTGTGATCCGTGTGGCAGGAAATGTCCTGGATAACCACCAGCTGGGAAGCATAGAGTACGCGGCTTCTCATCTTGACACCAACGTGATCATTATGCTGGGACATACAAAATGCGGAGCTGTCGCCGCAACTATCAAAGGATCTACGGAAGGATATATCCGATATATCACGGATGATATTCGTGAGGCCATCGGCTCTGAAAAGGATGATTACAAAGCAACGGCGCTGAATGTTAAACACGGAGTCAGTATTATCCGGCGGGCGTTTCGTGAGCATCCGGAGATCCCATCGGATGAACTGGATATTATTGGAGCGGTTTACAACATCGAGACAGGAAAAGTGGATTGGGTGTAGATCATACAGGTTGCATACAGGAGCAGGCTTAAGGGTATATGATAAGTACTATAGAACAGTGTGATTCCGGATGACAGGTATAAGAAGACGCGGTATCGGAGGAAAATTAGAAGAGAATGAATAAAACAATTGAAAAAGCCGGCATTTCAGGTAGAATGAATATAACGGATCTGCACAGAAAAATGTTTGAGCTTCAGGATATGAAGTATCGTGAAATGCAGATAAAGATAATTCCGACGATAACCCCCGAATCAGTGATCGGAGTCAGGACTCCGGAACTGAAGAATATGGCAAAAGATATTTTGAAAACCGGTGATCACAAGGATTATCTGAAAGAATTACCGCATAAGTATTTTGAAGAAAATCAGCTGCAGGCTTTTATCATTTCCGGGATAAAAGATCCGGATGAATGCATGAAGGAGCTGGAAAAGTTTCTTCCTTATGTAGACAACTGGGCTACGTGTGACCAGATGTCTCCGAAGATCTTCAGGAAGCATAAAGAAATGCTCCTCGTGCATATAAGGGAGTGGCTCAACTCTGAAAAGACGTATACCGTGAGATTCGGGGTGGGCATGCTGATGGAGCATTTTCTGGATGATGACTATGATCCCGTATATCCCGAAATGGTCGCAAAACTAAGGAGTGAAGAATATTACGTCAATATGATGATCGCCTGGTATTTTGCAACTGCCCTCGCCAAGCAGTATGAAAGCATCCTGCCCTTTATCGAGGATAAAAGGCTTGATGACTGGACACATAACAAAGCTATTCAGAAAAGTGTGGAAAGCAGCAGGATCGCGGATGAGCATAAAAAGTATCTGAAAACGCTGAAGGTGACGCGTAAGATCAAATGATATGCGGATCTGAAGCCGGAACAGTGGCCGGCCCGGAGAAGGTCCGATACCTGCGGCTGTCGGAATATGAAAGGAAATGCATTGGAAATGACGAGTTACAGATTAATGACCATCGATGATTATGAAGCAGCCTATGATCTTTGGATCAAATGCGGAAACGGGCTTAATGACAAGGATGATTCAAGAGAAGGTATCGATAAATATCTGAGGAGAAATCCGGGGACATCATTTGTTGCCATAGTTGAAGGAATGTTAGCCGGAGTAATACTTTGCGGTCATGACGGAAGAAGGGGTATCATACAGCATGCATGCGTATCGCCCGAATTTAGACGGATGGGTATAGGTACAGAGCTGGTAAACCGGGCGCTTACTGCTCTGAAGGATGAGGGAATAAATAAAGTCCTCCTTGTTGCATTTAAAAAGAATGAAAAAGGAAATGCTTTCTGGGAATCACAGGGTTTTACGCTTCGCGATGACCTGAATTACAGAAATAAAGCTTTGGCTGAGATGGTCAGGATTGACCCGGATTATGTGCGTGAGTGACACTGGCCGGAAACCCGAAAATAAGGTTCACGCGGTTTAGTTCTCATTATTCGTTTCCCCGATGTATGATTTTTCCGTGCGCATGCTTTTTACTACATCGACAACACTGCGATGTTCAATATTTCGGGGCTCGAATTTTATAATGCTGTATATTATCTGCATGACAATACCCGAGCCGAAGGTGCTGACCACAGTCCCGATGCCTACGGGTCCGCCGATCAGCCATCCGATAAGAAGTACTACTCCCCAAAGTATGATCTGGACCACGCCTATCGGCAATCTGTGGAGCCGCTTTCCCAGCCCGACAAGCAGGGCGTCTCTCGGACCGCAGCATTGTGCGGACGACATATAGAAGAACTGCCCTACGGCCATCAGTGCAAGACCGGCTATTATGATCATTATTCCTGCGAATACTCCGGTGGTTTCCGGAAAAGGATCGATATCGTTGAACATCTGGATAAAGTTGCCTGTAAGTAAAGCATCTATGATCGTTCCGAAGCCGATCTTCTCCTTCATAAGAATGTCAATGAGCAGTATGATCACACATATGGATGTCATTGCAAGACCATAATTCAGCGGAGTGTGGAGAGATAAACCCATGCCAAGACAGTCCCAGGGCGCAAGTCCGAGGTTGGCGCGGATCGTAAGATGCACTCCCAGGGAAAAAATAAGCAGACCAAAGACGATTCTCAGCCAGTCTGTCAGTAAATGTTTCAGGTTCAAAGTATTCACCTCATTGAGTCGTATTTAAATCTTTGTTTTCGTTTCCAATTTTTCCCGCTGATCTCTTTACGGGATGACCGGGCCGTATTATAGCACTTTACGGGCATCATGTACATAGGATTTATTCCGGATAGAGGATATGTAATCCACCAGGATAGAAGATATGGAATTTATCCGGAAAGGTGATATAGAGCTATCCGGAAAGGCAATATAGTTTTTTCCGGAAAGGAGATATTATGCAGAATCTTGACCGGCTTTTACATCAGAATGATCACAAGCCATATCCCGCGTACAAAGCGCTTAAGGGGCGGTATAGCTTTCCTCTCTATACGCTTACCATTGACCATGTACAGGGAGATCCCTTTGCGGCACCATCCTCGCTCAGTATACGTGTAGGTAAGGAGAAACACGGATTCCCGGCAGAATACTATGCAGAGCCGCACAGGAGGCTTATGCTGCAGGATCTTCTGCTTCGCGGATTCGGAAGGGAACTGTCAAAATGCAGTCACATGGCAAAGGGCTCGGGCAAAAGCGGGACACTGTCCGTAAGCAGATGCGGTCAGGCTGTTCTTGAACGTTCCGCCCTCACCATTGACCCTTCCACAGGAACCGTTACAGTCCGTTTCTCGGCCGGTTTTCCCGCGGCGGGGCGGACAACTCTTGCCATGGAACTGAAGAAAATGCTGTTTGATCTGGTCCCTGCAGCTGTGGAAAGAAGTCTTCTTTCCCGTGCCGTACCTAAGGAACGGCTGGAAAAGTGGATCGCTCTTTCCGATGATCAGAAAGCGATCAGGGAACAACTGGATGAAATGAAACTTGTTGCCTTTATAGCGGACGGAGCCGTGCTTCCCCGGAAAAGCGGGATCGACGATACGCCAATGTCCACGGCGGTCCCTTTTGAGAGTCCCTCGGAAGACCGGGTCACCTTAAAGCTTCCGGGAGACCGCACTATCACGGGACTGGGAATAAAGGAAGGCATAACCCTCATCGTCGGAGGGGGATACCACGGTAAATCCACCCTGCTCCGGGCAATAGAGCGGGGCGTATATGATCATATTCCGGGAGACGGCAGGGAATACGTGCTGACCGCGGATTCCGCCATGAAGATAAGGTCTGAAGACGGAAGAAGCGTAAAAAAGCTGGATATCAGTGCATTTATCAGGAATCTTCCCAACGGGAAGGATACGACTTCCTTCTCCACCGAAGATGCCAGCGGAAGCACATCTCAGGCTTCAAATACCATAGAGGCGGTTCTTTCCGGCAGTTGCACGCTGCTTATAGACGAAGATACCAGCGCCACGAATTTCATGGTCCGGGACGCGCTCATGCAATCGGTGATCCACCCTGAGCAGGAACCCATAGTGCCGTTTATAAACCGCATGAGGGAGCTTTATGAAGAATGCGGCGTCTCCACCATACTTGTGGCCGGAAGCTCCGGAGCTTTCTTCCACGTGGCTGACCGTATCCTGCAGATGAAGGAGTATAAACCTTTGGATATCACCTCCATGGCAAAGCAGGCAGCTGCGGGTGCGCCGGATACGGATATACGGCCGGGTCATGCAAGGTCAGGCGATGACAGTGTCTGTCGGGAGAAGGGCTTCGCTCATATTACCGACAGCCGCATCCCCCTGAAGAATCATGAGCTTCTGGATGCCCGCAGGGTAAAAACCCGTGGTTCCGGAACGGACAGCATTTCCCTGAATCATGAATCCGTGGAACTCCGGTTTGTGGAGCAGGTGATCGACAGCGAACAGGCAAATCTGCTTGCGGTTCTGCTCCGTACACTTGAGGAGGATTATTTTGACGGAAGGACCTCACTTCCGGACTGCGTGGAACGATTATATAAGTCTTTGGAAAAAGCGGGTTTTAAGGCTGTCGTCCACGGTGATACGGTTCCCGGGAATCTTGCTATGGTCCGAAAGCAGGAGCTCTACGCAATGATCAACCGTTACCGGTCTCTGAAACTGAAATGAGGGGGACATTTTCGGAATGCCGGGTACCGTTCCGGGGGAAAACAGGAGGAAAAGAATGATTGAAAAGCTTGAAGGCAAAGGAAAGTATTTAGGGTTGATTTTTACAGTGGCGGTGGGACTGGTAGCCATTAATATTACATGGTTACTGAACGATCCCACTATGCTGCCGTACCTTTTTGATATAGGCATTGACGCCATGGGCGCATTTATATGTGCGGCGCTGTATTACGGATACATTAAGCAAAAAGGGGAAGGCGTTGAGATCTTCAGAGGTCTGAACGTGCTGGTCAGTGCGGCCTTTCTGGTAAATGAGATGATGTATTTTTCATTGCAGGACACGAACCTTACCACCTGGTGTTTCATTTTCTGCCTGATCAGTAAAATGATCGATCTTGCGCTTATCCTTATGTTCTATCTGTACGTTAAGAAAACCCTTGGTTTTAAAGGAAAGCTTGTAAGGATGACAGATAAGATCATCCCGTTTTTACTGGCGTTTGAATGTGTTGTTCTGCTGTCGAATATATTTTATCCGATTACATTTACGATCGATTCCACGGGAATGTACCAGTCAATGACTTTTTCATGGGCAGAGGACATCTTCCTTGTTGTGTTATCGGTTCTTTCGACTATCATGATCATAAAGTGCGAGAGCCCAAAAGAGCAGAAGATCGCCGCCCTGCTGTTTATCATCCTGCCGCTGCTTGAATATGCCATGCTGATGGGAACCTTTGGTCAGGCGGGACAGTATGGCTTTGTTCTGATGTCGCTGATCATCATGTACTGTATCATATTCAATGACAAGAGCTCAAAACTGGCAGCTACCGAAACTGAGCTTAATCTGGCTACGGATATTCAGGCCAGTATGCTGCCGTCGATCTTCCCTGCATTTCCGAGCAGAAAGGAGTTCGATCTCCATGCAAGCATGGATCCTGCGAAGGAAGTAGGAGGTGATTTTTACGACTTCTTCATGATCGATGATGATCATCTGGGTATGGTGATCGCCGACGTATCCGGCAAGGGGGTGCCTGCCGCGCTTTTCATGATGTCATCCAAGATACTGATCGCCGATCATGCTTCAATGGGAGGTTTACCGTCGGAGATCCTGAGCAGAGTCAATAAACAGATTAACGAAACCAACAAGGCAAATATGTTCGTGACTGTATGGCTGGGGATCCTTGAGATCAGCACCGGAAAGCTCACAACCGCAAATGCCGGCCATGAATTCCCGATCATCAATGTAAACGGGAAGTATGAATTGCTGAAGGATAAGCATGGCATCGCCATAGGAGCATTGCCTAAGGCAAAATATAAGGACCACGAGCTTATGCTGAAAAAAGGCGACAGCGTCTTCGTATATACCGATGGCGTTGCGGAAGCAACAGATTCAAAAAACGAACTCTTTGGCACGGAACGTACCATTGAAGCGCTGAATGCACTGCCGCCGGGAATCTCTCAGAAGGAAGTGCTTGAGGGGGTACGGGCTGCGGTTGATGCATTTGTTAAGGAAGCGCCACAGTTTGATGACCTGACTATGTTAGGCTTTAAATACTACGGACCGGGAGGGAAAGATGAATGAAAGAACTGGTGATAGAAGCAAAAAGAGAGAATCTGCCGAAGGTGCTTATCTTTGTGGATGAGCAGCTGGAAAAAGTGGGATGCTCAATGCTGACACAGACTGCCATAGACGTGGCGGTTGAGGAGCTGTTCATTAATATAGCCAGCTACTCCTACGATTCCGGGATCGGTACGGCTGTGGTACAGGTTAGTGTTCTGGATGACCCGCTTTCAGTGGAGATCACCTTCATTGATAACGGTATGCAGTATGATCCCCTTGCAAAAGAGGATCCGGACATCACGCTGCCTGCGAATAAAAGGAAGAAGGGTGGACTGGGCATCTTTATGGTGAAGAAGACCATGGATGATGTTACCTATGAGTATAAAGACGGTAAGAATATACTGACCATTCGTAAAGTACTGGAATGACGGAAAGAAGGGGACGGATCCGCCCCCTTTATTTTGGTCACTGGTTCTTATTGCTGTTTCTGTAGAAAGATACTATACCCCGTCCGTTCTCTTTGGATTCATAGAGCGCGTTGTCCGCTCTCTTAAAGAGTTCCTGAGCCTTTAATCCCACACGCCCGAAAGCGCATCCGACACTGCAGGATATGGCAGGTATGCTCTCGTCCCCGGAAGTATCATTAAGCTTCCGAAGTATCAGTTCAACCTTGCGGCTGACCAGATCCTTCATGGATGAGTCGGATCGTATCATTATGACGGCGAATTCATCCCCGCCGAGCCTGCACACATAGTCCTGTGAACGGAAGCTTGCAAGCAGTATATTTGCGGCTTTTTTTATCACTTTGTCGCCTACATCATGACCATAGTGATCATTTACATCCTTAAAGTGATCCAGATCGATGATAAGCAGTGCGGATGTCTCCATATCCACGTTGTTGAGGAAGAAATCGTAGCCTCTTCGGTTGAAAAGACCGGTCATGGGATCATGGTTTGCATCATAATTAAGCTTGTTCTCCGTCTCCTTCGTTGTGTAATACATAAGATTGTAATTCTTTGCAAGGAAACGCACTTCATAGGCTCCGGACAGCGGGATCTCCTCCTCCTTCCGGATCAGCTCCACACAGTTGCGAAGAGGATTGAATACCAGGATACGGGTAAAAAATACGATGCCCATCATGATACCGATAAGGAGGAAAGTCAGGATGTGCTCGATAAATACCTGATGGCTGAGCTTTTCAGCCATCTCATTCTGCATTATATAGACATCGTGCTCCAGCTTGTCCAGACAGTCGTTCATATCTTCGTTGATCCGTAGCTTTGCTTTGAGATAGTCCGGGCCAAAGAGCAGCGTGACTGCCTCATTTTTCTTGTCATTGGCCGGAAGGGAAAGCTCCTTATCCGAAAGGGTGACATTCTTAATCTCCTCAGGGAAATCATTTACGTCCATTCCGTAGCCTTCAATGGTAAGCCGTGCCGAATGATATTCGATATCCATGAGATTAAGCGATTCGGCCATGCCCATCTCAAGCTTTCTTATCGCATCGGAATCCCCGTGGAACTCCTTCAGGCTTTCCAGTGCTTTTTCCCTTCTTTTATTCTCATTTGCCTCATAAAAATAATTGTCAAGATGAACCGTATTGCCTGTTGCGGCAAAACACCTGATCTCCTCGGTAAGATAATCCGAAGCAAGCTTCAGGTTAAAGGAATCCTGACGCCATCGCAGCAGATCCTGTGTGATGGTATGGGTCTCCCTGTACAGGTTATTGGTTCTGTTCATTGCGTAGATCAGGGCAATGGAAGTGACAACTGCTATTATCAGCATGATTATATTCAGTTTTCGGAGGGATATTCCCCTTTTACTGATTATTGAAGAGCCTTTCATAATATATAAGATCCCTTATCATTAAACATTACACGATGCCGGAGTCAAAGGTGTTTTGTCTCCGGCTGTTACATTGCAAACATGGGTTTTGTAAAGGAGATTATACCACAATTGATGCGGGAGCGTAATTCTTTTTATACAAAAGTCAATCGTTTTCGTTCATTCCCGTCACTCGCCCGCTGCCGGACAAAGTCATCACGAAGTTTCATCATGAAGTAATATATTTTGTTGTTTTTTATGCTGCCGCTTGATGGTATAATAATACCGGAGTAAGGGTGTATTCCGCCTTCACTATGCAAAAAGACTATATTATATGGGAAATCAGAACATGAAGAAGATTTTAATTATTTTTGTCAATGTGATCATTATGTCAGCCATATTGACCTTCGTTGTTCTCTACTCCGGATTTGTAAGCCGGGATTCTTACCAGAGACAGATAGAGCACTTTGAAAATACTACGGTTACCATGGAGAAGGTGACAGAGAATTATCTGGAGGGAGAACAGAGTATCTGTGATATATGGGCCCGCTATATCAATAACCGGAACATGACATTGGAGGAGGCTGTTGAGTATATCCGTGATTCACATGTGCTTGCAAATACCTCGGCGCATCTGATACTGCTGGATACACTCACGGGCCTTTCCACGCGCCCGAAGCAGGGAACGGCCGATGAGTATGATGTTTCTTATAAACGGATGAACCTTCTGAAGAACCTGGATTGGATTAAAGAGATCGGAAAGTCGATCAATATTACCCGGGCTTACACCAACCCGATGAATGGTGAGCAGTCGCTGGCCTTCTGCAATAAGGTCACGCTGTATGATCCGGAAAGCGGAACCCCGGATGATGCGGTTCTGCTGAGGGTGATACCGATCTCAGAGCTTGAACAGAAATGGGTATTTCCGCAGACAGAGCTGGTGAATGCCGAACTGTCCATGATCGATGCCGACGGTGATTATATTCTTAAGGGATACAGCTTTAAAAACGCCAGTTTTTTCGAGTTCTATAAATCCTATAATCCGACGGACATGGAAGCCTGTCAGCAATTGTTCGACAGGATCACTTCCTCGACGGGCTCCATAACAATGTATGATTCTCACGGACAGGAGTGCATACTTGCCTTTACCCCTGTTGCCGACACCGCCGGGTGGACGCTGCTGGGTTTTGTGCCGGCAAAGGATCTCAAGGTGGAGGAAGAAAACTGGCTGCTCTTTGGCGTGGTTTCTGCCGGCCTGCTGATCCTGTTCATCATTGACCTGTGTTATATGCTGTTTCTTAACAAGCGTCTGCAGATCACGGCCAGGGAAGCCGAATCGGCAAGTAAAGCAAAGACCGATTTCCTCTCCACCATGTCCCACGATATCAGGACTCCTATGAACGCTATCATAGGCCTTACGACTATAGCCGAGAAAAATATCGGAGATAAAGAGTCAACGGCGGAAAGCCTTCGAAAGATCGGCCTTGCAGGCAACCACCTGCTGACGCTGATAAATGACATTCTGGATATATCGAAGGTGGAGAGCGGAAAGCTGAAACTGAGTCCACTCACCTTCTCCATAGTGGAAACAGTCGAGAACCTTGTAAATATCTCGCAGCCCATGATCAAGGAGAAGAATCTTGAATTCACCTTCCATATCAACCGGATGGAAAAGGAATACCTGTATGCGGACCAGCTCCGTTTGAACCAGATCTATATCAATATTCTTTCCAACGCCATTAAATATACGGAACCCGGCGGGAAGATCAGCGTAGAAATGCGCGAGGAAAAGAGCGCCGATCCCGGCAGTGTGCGCCTGGTATATTCCGTAGCGGATACCGGCATAGGAATGAGCGAGGAATATATGGCAACCATGTATCAGCCTTTCTCCAGACAGGTTGACAGCCGCGTCAACATTATTCAGGGAACAGGTCTTGGTCTGGCCATTACAAAGCAGATGGTTGACATGATGGGCGGTACCATCGAATGCCGGAGCGCGATCGGTAAGGGGACAACCTTCACAGTCGTGCTGGATATCCCCGAAGCCGACAGGCAGCGGGAAGAAATGCAGCTTGATCCGATGGATGTTCTGGTAGTGGATGACGACGAGATAATGCTGCAGAACGCTGCCGATACACTTGAATCCCTGGGAACCACGGCGGAGCAGGCGCGAAGCGGACAGGAAGCCCTCGGAATGATAAAAGAGAGGCATCTTTCCGGGAAGGATTACAGTGTTGTAATTGTTGATTGGAAAATGCCGGAAACTGACGGTATCGAGACCATCAGAAGGATACGAGCCGAGATTGAGGCGAATATACCGATCTTACTTATTTCGGCATATGACTGGTCCGACATTGAAGACAAAGCAAAGGAAGCGGGGGCAAATGGCTTTGTCAGCAAGCCTCTCTTCCGGTCAACACTCTATGATAAGATCATTGATATTACCGGAAAGGAGCCCGGATCCACGGAACCGGAGGACGATTATTCCGATCTGGAGGGCATTCACATTCTGGTGGCTGAGGATAATGATATCAACTGGGAGATCATTTCCGCCATGCTCGGAATGTTCGGGATCACTTCCGACCGTGCGGAAAACGGACGTATATGTGTAGATATGGTGCGGGCTGCCGAAAAGGGCAGATATGCACTGGTATTCATGGATGTGCAGATGCCGGAGATGAACGGCCTGGATGCGACAAGGGCGATCCGCAGCCTGGAGGATCCCGAGGCTGCATCCATACCGATAATCGCCATGACGGCGGATGCCTTCTCCGAAAATGTCACGGAATGCATGAATGCCGGAATGAACGGGCATATAGCTAAGCCCATAGACTTAAAAATAGTAATCAGGGAGATTCGAAGGATCAGGGAGGTGCAGTAATGAAAATGAAAAAGAAGATATGTATGTTATTAGCGGGGATCATGACTCTGGGGCTGGCGGCATGCGGCTCGGAAAAGCAGGAAACAACAACGACCGAGGAAGGCTTTAAACCGTCTTTGGATACTTCCCGCAGCTGCAGCATCAGGGTCGCCGGCGGTTATGACAACTTTGAGGCGCTGGAAGCTGAATTTGACCGTTTCAACGTTTATTATCCCAATGTGGAGCTGATGTTCACGAAGATCGATGATTATAGCAATATGATCGGTATGGTATTGAACGGAAATGATGCGCCGGACATTTATGTAAACTACTCCTGGATGTATGGCAGGGATCAGTATAAAGCTTCCATAGAGCACGCCGAGGATCTGTCGGATAAGGCGCTTGGCCTTGACCTGAACTGCATCCGCAGCAATATCATCCTGAATACGGACGACGGTAAACTTCCCATGGTCCCGGTTTTTGCGAATACATACGGCATGCTGGTGAATAACAGTCTTTTTGAAAAAGAAGGCCTGAAGGTACCTGTCTCATACGGGGAGCTGGTGTCGGTATGTAATGCTTTCCGCGAAAAGGGCTACAAAAATCCGATGATGGGCTTTTCAAAAGAGGAGACGACATCACTGTATACTTTGACGATGTATCCCTTCTTCTGCGGTACCGTGGCAAATGATGCGGAGGCTGTCAAAAAACTCAACGCACTGGAACCTTCAGCCGGCGAGTATATGCGCCCTACCCTTGAGAAGATCGATCAGTTCATGAAGGATGGGTGTGTAGACCCTGAAGCCTGTGCAGAGATCGAAAATAACTATGATGCTGTGATCATGCGGTTTTTTGAAGGTGATGTGCCAATGATGACCTGCTCGGGAGATACAGTGTCGGGAACAAAGAAGAGAGAGAGCCGCTCCGAGGCATTCATTGCCGCACCCTTTACATACAGCTTTGTACCGATCCCCATGTCGGAGGATGGCGCATACTTCCTTGACATGCCGAATCTTCAGTTTTCCGTCAACAAAGACAGTAAGAATCTGGAAATGGCCAATGAGTTTATGCGGTTCCTGGTCACATCGGAGGAACTGAACAGGATGGCGCAGAAGAAGGGCCTTATGTCACCCACCAAAGACCTGTCATTTAACAGCATGTATTCCGCGTTTGAGTCCGTTCCGGAATCACGCGTCCTGTCGCCGGAGGTGATCGGCCTGACAGACGATGCGGTAATACAGTTACGGCAGGCGGTTTATAATGTTGGAACCGGCAAAATGACGATAGATAAAGCGGTTGCCGGCTATGGTGCATTTACTCAGTAAAGAGGATCGACAGGAGAAAATGAGACTGAAGAAAATAAACGCAATTCTCGGACTTCTGCTTATGGCAGCATGTTTTACGCATATCGTGCTGGAGATGTATCACGTGCTATCCGGAGGGGAGCCTCAGGCTTATTTAAAAGTGACAGCCCGAATTTGCGGCATGATAGCGATACTTCATGTGCTGATAAGTATCGGCATGATATTTTTTATCCATGATAAAAAGGGCCTGGGGGCGTATCCCCGGAAAAACATGGAGACTCTTATACAGAGGATCAGCGGTCTTCTGATGATCGTTCTGCTGCCGTTTCATATCAGGATTTCACAGATCATTTCCGCGGATCAGGAGCGGGGAACCGGCGTATTCATCCTCTGCATAGCGGTCATGGTCCTCTTTTATCTCACCGTATTCCTTCATATAGCGGTCTCCTTTACCAGAGCGCTTATAACGCTGGGAGTCATCACCTCGAGGAGGAAAAAAGATCAGCTGGATATGACGGTAAGGGTGATAATGGGGCTTGGTTTCCTTGCGTCTTCCATACTTATGACCTGGGCATACAGTCAGCTGCCGGGTACGGGAGGTGGAGTATGAAAAAGGTATTGGTTATCGGAAGCGGGATCTCCGGCCTGACCACGGCCATTGAATGCGCTTCCGCAGGTATGCAGGTGCTTCTGGTCTCACCTTTTCCGTCGGAGAGAGCCCAGTCGGTTCTGGCGGCGGGTGGGATAAATGCGGCACTGGATCATAAGGATGAACAGGATTCGGTGGAGTCCCATATTGAGGATACACTGAAGGGCGGCTGCTATATAGCCGGAAAGAAGGCGGTAACCGGCTTGTGTGAGACCGCACCGGAGATAGTGGAGTGGCTTGAACATCTGGGCACGGTATTTTCACGGACGGATAGGGGAAAGATAGACCAGAGGGCCTTTGGCGGCCAGTCCCACAGAAGGACCTGTTTCTGCGGCACATCAACGGGAAAGCAGATAGTGACGGCGCTTGTTATGGAGGCGAGGCGCTATGAGGGCATGGGGCGCATCAGACGCCTGTTGTGGACGGACTTCCATTCCGGCCTGATCAGGAACGGGGTATGCTACGGTGTAAGGGTTTACAATGAAGCGTCCAGAACTCTTGAGGATGTGACGGCGGATGCTGTGGTCATAGCCACAGGCGGACAGAACGCCCTATTCGGCAAGACCACCGGGTCCACCCAGTGTGACGGCTATACCGCAGGCAGGCTCTTCCTTCAGGGAGCGGAGCTGAAGAATCTGGAATTCATCCAGTACCATCCCACCACCATTCATACCGGCCAGAAGAAGATGCTGATCTCCGAGGCGGCCCGCGGTGAAGGGGGAAGACTGTACTGTGAGGAGGGCGGCAAAAGGGTCTACTTCATGGAGGATAAATACGGGGAAAATGGAAATCTCATGCCTCGTGACGTGGTCTCGAGGGAAATGTACGAGCTGAAGAAGCCGGTATTCCTGGATGTGACATTTCTGGGAAAGAAGCGGATACTGGAAAGGATCCCCGAGATATACGAGCTCTGCATGAAGTTTCGGGGGATAGATATCACAAGGGAAAGCATTCCTGTGGAGCCCTCGGTGCATTTCTTTATGGGAGGACTGGCGGTAGATCTCAGGCATGAGACAAATATCAAAAATCTGTACGCGGTGGGTGAATGCGCCTCCATGTATCACGGGGCAAACCGTCTTGGGGGAAATTCACTTCTTGCGGCGGTATACAGCGGACGGGTTGCGGCCCGCGCCATCGCGGAAACCGGGGAAGGAGGAGCGGCGCCGGATCTCTCGGCCGAACTGGCGGAGGACCGGAGGAAGCTGGAGGCGGGATATGCCGTGGAAAAGGGCTTCTCAGTTATGCATGTAAAAAAGCTGCTGGCGGATACCATGCATGAACGTCTCGGAATAGTCCGGGACGAAAAGGAACTGAAGCAGGGCATAGGTGAAGTGGACAGCCTGCTGGATGCGTCGGACAAGCTGCGCTATGACGGCGCGGAAATGCCTTATTTTAATTACAGCGTTAAGGGAATACTTACGCTGGCCAAGGCCACCCTTATCGCGGCGGAAAGCAGGAGGGAGACCCGCGGGGCGCATGTGAGAAGGGATCATCCTGAGACAAGGGACGATTATTGCGCGGCAACCATCATTTCCTGCAGCGATGGAAAGATCACCACACGACTGGACAGGGAGGGCGTATATGAGAGTTAAGATCTTACGGCAGCAGTCACCAGTGTCGAAGCCCTACTGGCAGACCTTTTCCTATGAGGGCTCACGGGAAAGATCGGTGGCGTCCATGCTCGATGAGCTGAACTACACGGATGATCTGGTGGATACGGAGGGGAATAAGGCGGAAGTGATCACCTGGGAATGCTCCTGCCTGCAGGCAATGTGCGGCGCCTGCGCCATGGTGATCTGCGGGAAGCCGGCGCTTGCATGCGAGACATTTCTGAAGGATCTTCCGAAGGATGAGATCACTCTGGAGCCGCTGAGGAAGTTCCCGACGGTCAGCGATCTTCTGGTGGACCGGAGCATAATATATGAAAACCTTAAAGCCGCAAATACCTATATCGAGGCATATCAGCCGACGGATGCCGGAGAGCATGAGCATCAGTATCTGGCTGCAAAATGCCTTAAGTGCGGGCTATGCCTTGAGGTATGTCCTAATTATTCCAAAGGGCAGAGATTCTACGGGGCGGAATTCGCAAATGACGCCTATCTTGTAGCGTCACGCAGCGCGGATCATAAGGAGGAGATACAGAAGGAGTACGAGAAGCATTTTGCGGGAGGATGCTCGAAATCCCTTGCATGCGAGGATATCTGTCCCATGAAGATACCTACGCTTGCTTCCATGGCCAAGCTTAACAGACGAAAGAAATTCTGACATTTTTACAGCTTGTTACGTAAAGAAGGAGAATGACGATTATGAAAACGCTCCTTTCCAGAGTCAAATTCAATAAGAAGCAGATGACTGTCATGATAGTCTTTGCTGTTATTGCGTCTCTGGCCTAGATGGCTGCACCTGCCCTGGTCAGTAAGATGATCGACGGGATCAGCGGAAATAACAGGAATACGATCATTATACTTGCAGTGGTAATGATAGCGCTTACTGTGGTGGCCTGTATAACCCATTTATCAGGACCATGCCCGGCGGATATGATATGGAGCTCAGTAAGGGGGCGGAGAACTGATCATACAAAAGGGGACTGCCAGGGCAGTCCCCTTTAAAGATCCGGAGTTAATACTCCGGTTTTTCAGTTTTACCGTATACGCTCCGGCTTACTCATTCTCCTTGTCATTCTTATGCCAGTGCCAGAAGTAGAAACCAAGAAGAAATACATAGATGGCTACGGCATAGAAAAAGGTAAATGCAAGCAGAGGAACAGACACTTCCCTGTCTTTTTTCATGATACGCCCTCCTGTTGTCTGATATTGGAAAAATGTGTAAATGTAACGATATTATCAGCAGTTATCATTTTATCTGAATTTCAGCGGTTTGGCAATACTATAATGTTTTGTTGCGCTTTTGTTATCATCAATGGTCAATCTGTATCCGCTCAGGGCAACAGATCCTAAGAACCTTCTGCAAAAGGAAGATAAGAAGCTGCTTGAGAAGAATTTAAAGGTTCTGAAGGCTTTGGTTAAGGCATACCGTATCGATGCGTTTTGACTTTATTTTTTTGCTCAAATGTGCTATAGTACTGCATAAATGATGAACAAAAAAGGTTGCGAAATTACTTCAACAGATCCCGTTCTGAAATAGTCAGACCGGGAATGGATCAAATGATAAATATTTAGAAAAATCATGGAAACGTGATGACTCAAAACTTTAGGGCCTGTAAAATGGCAGCCAGTTGCACTTTTATAAAACGGGCTTCGTTTATTATTCGGATGCCTGTTTTTGTTTTGTAGTTGTGACACTTATCTACGGGTGGAGACCAATGCAGCCGTCAGGTGATCAGTTCATTTCTCGAGGAGACCAGCTATGAATGAAGTAGTCAGAAACAGAAATGCTGTATTATATACGATTCTGGACGGCATAATGTCCACCGCGGTTATTTTGATCGCTCTTTTTGTTATTACCAGATATCTAAAGGGGGAATTACAGAATTATTATTTCCTGATCCTGTTCCTCGCTGTAGCTGCTCAGAAGGTAGTTCAGGCTCTGCTCAGACGTGAAAAGGACGAAAAAAAGGTAGTACGTCTGTTCATATCAGCAGGTATCTACCTGTTATCGGCTGTTTTTTATTTTTTTGCCAATGGGTCAATGGGGGAAATGAAATTCCTGGTGGTCTTTCTTTTCACTGACTTGATCATAGGCAGAGTCTATGTGGTGATTAGTGCTAGAAAATGGCGTTCCAGAATCCCGAACATTCTGATCGGTGCGTTTTGGACGTATTGTGCGATATATTGTATGTTCGTTGATAGTTTGGAGGATATTGCTACACTTGTCCTTCTCCTGCTGGGGTATATCTGTTTGCAATGTCTGTTTCATATTATCGCCATGTCCTTCTCTCAGATCAAACTGAATATCCTGATGAAGATCATCCGGAGAACCTATGCATTGGAAATCCTGTTTGGTCTGGGTATGCTGATCATTTCATTCTCCTATGTCCTGCAGTATTTTGACCGGGATACTTTTCATTCATTTGGGGATGGCCTCTGGTACTGTTTTGCCGTTGTAACAACAATCGGATTTGGCGATATCGCAGCGGGTTCCCTTGCAGGAAGGATCCTGTCTGTGATCCTCGGAATTTATGGGATCATCGTAGTATCATTGATCACGTCGATCATCATCAATTTCTATACAGAAGTGAAGAATGACAAGGAAGAAACAGATAGTCAGCAGGGTGACGAGGAACAGAAGATAGATGCAGAGATCCAGGAGCTTCAGAAAAAACTGGAACTGCTGAATGAAAAGAAAAAACAATTACCGAAGAACAAAGAGGACGGTTGAATAACAAGCTATGGACAGCAATGGGGGAGGTGAAAATGACCATGGGTGATGAAAAAACGAATCTGACCGGTGCGGACAAGAAAGGATACACGAAGTAAACATTAAGCTTTATGGCAGGACCCGGCACTACGCCGGGTTCTGTTCATAATGCGTGGGAATGGGATCGAGGTTTTCGACGAACTTGAGGAAACGCTGCCTTCGGCGAAAAATAATCCCTTCTGTCGAAGTACAATTTGCCCGGCAGTCATGTTATAATGGCTCTGATGTTCCGGTGGAGCAGATATATGTCGAGAGAGATTTACGGAGGGGAACGATGCAGAAGATTCGTTGCGTCGTGGAAAGAATTACATATCAGAATCCGGAAAATGGGTATTCCGTCCTGAAGTGCAGAGTAAAGGATTATTCCGAACTTGTACCGGTGATCGGAAATCTGCTGGATGCAAATGTTGGATCCGTTTTGATCGTGGAAGGAAACTGGAAAGTAGACTCCAAATACGGGAAACAGTTTGTCGCTGAGAACTGGGAGGAGACGCTTCCGGCAACGGCCTATGGCATGGAAAAGTATCTCGGGTCCGGACTGATCAGGGGAGTGGGTCCCAAGTTTGCAAAGAAGATCGTGCAGAAGTTCGGAGGCACCACCTTTGATATCATTGAGACAAACACCGGCCGGTTGATGGAGGTGGAAGGGATCGGACAGAAACGTGTTCAGATGATCCGGGAATCCTGGGAGAAGCAGAAGGAAGTGAAAAATATCATGCTCTTTCTGCAGGAGCATCAGGTATCTACATCGTATGCCGCGAAGATTTACAAACAGTATGGAAATGAGAGCATTTCCGTTATGAAAGAGAACCCCTACCGTCTGGCGGATGACATCTGGGGGATCGGATTTAAGACGGCTGATCAGATCGCGGCGAAGCTGGGATTTGAGAGGGAGTCCTTTGTACGGCTTCGCAGCGGGCTCATGTATACCTTGTCCGAGTTGTCCAATGAGGGACATGTTTATGCCGAAAAGGAGCAGCTGATAAAGACTGCTGCGGAGCTTCTCGGGGCGTCACCGGAAACGGTTATCATGACGATGGATGAAATGCTGAAGAAGGATGAACTGATCCGGGAAAAGGAGATCCAAAGGTTGGATGAGGATGGAAATCCGGTCACGGCTATTTACCTTCCGCCGTTTTACTTTGCAGAGAAGGGCGTTGCCGGGAAACTGAAGAAGCTGGCTTCTTCCCCGGCTGGGGATAAACTCTATACACGACTTATGGAAGCCAGACGCAGCACCGGAAATGAATCGCTTTCAGTGGATATAACGGCGATACAGAAGCTTACCGGTATGGAATATGATGAGATCCAGGCGGATGCCATCAGGCAGGCTGCTTTGGCAAAGGTGATGGTTCTGACCGGAGGGCCGGGTACCGGAAAAACAACGACAACACACGGGATCATTTCCGCTTATAAAGCGTACGGTCTTAGAATCCTGCTTGCGGCACCTACGGGACGGGCTGCCAAAAGGATGACGGAAGCAACAGGGATGGAAGCAAAGACTCTGCACCGCCTTTTGGAATGTAAACCGCCGGAGGGCTATCAGAAGGATGAACAGAATCCGCTGGAAGGGGATGTGCTGATCGTGGACGAATGCTCCATGATCGATATCATTCTGATGAACTCCCTTCTGAAGGCGATTCCCCAGACCATGCGCCTTATCCTGGTTGGCGATATCGACCAGCTTCCTTCTGTGGGCGCCGGAAATGTTCTCCGGGATATCATCGATTCGGATGCATTTCCTGTGATCCGTCTTAACAGGATCTTTCGGCAGGCGGAGAGCAGCAGGATCATTACCAATGCTCACAGGATAAATGAAGGTAAGCTGCCGGATATCAGTAACGGAAGACAGTCGGATTTCTTCTTCATCGAACAGGAGGATCCGGAAGAGGTTCTTAAAGAGATCGTAACGCTGGTGAAGGACAGGCTTCCGAAGTATTACCATGTGGATCCTTCCTGTATCCAGGTACTTACACCGATGCAGCGAAGTGTGGTCGGGGCAACGAATCTGAACCTTGCCCTGCAGGAAGCGCTCAATACGGCCGAAGAGGAAATGTTCCTTCGCGGAAGAGGGAAAGTGACGATGCCCAGGCCCTGCGTCCGGAGAAGCGGATATTGCTTCCGGGCCGGCGATAAGGTGATGCAGGTGAGGAACAATTACGATAAGGAAGTTTTCAACGGAGATATCGGGATCGTTGAATCTGTCAACGAGGCAGACCGGACCTTAACGGCGGTCTTTGACGGCAGGAGGATAGAATACGATATCACGGAGCTGGATGAAGTGGTTCATGCCTATGCGACAACGATCCATAAAGCCCAGGGGTCCGAATATCCCATAGTCGTCATGCCGATCCTTATGAACCATTTTGTGATGCTGCAGAGGAATCTTATTTATACCGGGATCACAAGGGCAAAGAAGGTCTTTGTGATGGTGGGAACGAAGAAGGCGCTGGCTTATGCAGTAAGGAACGTCACTGTTACAAAGAGGAATACACTGCTTATGGAAAGATTAAGCGGCGGCACATACCAAAAAAACACAGACGATTGTACTAAATAAAAAACATGAGCCGAATCGGTTGAAATTATAGATTTAATGCCATATAATGACGTCACAACAAGGGAAGAACCTTAATTAGGCGGAAGCCGAATATATAAGAAAAGGAGAAGGAATATGTTACAGAACGAAGCATGGAAAACCTTTGAAGGCCGTATCTGGAGAGAAGAGTGCGATGTACGTGATTTCATCCAGAACAACTACACACAGTATAACGGAGATGAGAGCTTCCTGGCAGGACCTACAGAAGCTACAAATAAGCTCTGGGGAAGACTTCAGGAGCTTCAGAAGGCAGAGCGTGATAATGGTGGAGTCCTTGAGGAGGATGCAGATGTTGTATCCGGCCTTACAGCTTATGGCCCCGGTTATATTGATGAGAGCCTGAAGGATCTTGAGCAGGTCGTAGGTCTTCAGACAGACAAGCCGCTGAAGCGTGCATTTATGCCTTTCGGTGGAATCAAGATGGCAGAGGAAGCACTCTCCATGTATGGTTACACACCGAACCCTGAGTTCCACAAGATCTTCACAGAGTATCACAAGACTCACAACCAGGCAGTATTTGATGCTTATACAGATGAGATGAGAGCTGCACGTAAGACTCACATCGTAACAGGTCTTCCGGATACTTACGGCCGTGGACGTATCGTAGGCGACTACAGAAGAGTTGCTCTTTACGGTATCGATCAGCTGATCAAGTGGAAGCAGGAAGATAAGAAAAATACAGGTCACGGAGTTATGACCGATGACGTTATCCGTCTTCGTGAGGAGATCGCTGATCAGATCAAGGCTCTGCAGGGCATGAAGGCTATGGCTGCAAGCTATGGTTATGATATTTCACAGCCGGCTAAGACCGCTAAGGAAGCTGTTCAGTGGCTGTACTTCGGATATCTGGCTGCTATCAAGACTCAGAATGGTGCGGCAATGTCAGTAGGTCGTGTATCTACATTCCTTGATATCTACATGGAGAGAGATATGAAGGCCGGCATCCTTACAGAGGAGCAGGCTCAGGAGCTTATCGACCATGTAGTTATGAAGTTCCGTATGGTTAAGTTCGCTCGTATCGAGTCCTACAATCAGCTGTTCTCCGGTGACCCGGTTTGGGCTACACTTGAAGTTGGCGGTATCGGTGTTGACGGACGTCACATGGTAACCAAGAACGATTACAGATTCCTGCATACTCTTGAGAACATGGGTCCCTCACCTGAGCCGAACCTTACAGTGCTTTATTCTTCAGCACTTCCGGAAGCATTCCGTCGTTACGCTGCTAAGATCTCCATTCTTACATCTTCTATCCAGTATGAGAATGATGATGTTATGAAGCCGATCTGGGGCGATGATTATTCAATCTGCTGCTGCGTATCCGCAACTCAGACAGGTAAGGAACTCCAGTTCTTTGGAGCTCGTGCAAACCTGGCTAAGGCTCTGCTGTACGCTATCAACGGTGGTAAGGATGAGAATCCGAAGTTCAATGATAAGGTAACCGGCAAGCCGATGCAGGTTGCTCCGGCTTATGCTCCTATCACTTCCGAGTATCTTGATTATGATGAGGTTATGGAGAAGTACAAGGTTATGCTGGACTGGCTGGCATCAATCTATGTAAATATCCTGAACCTGATCCACTATATGCATGACAAGTATTACTATGAGAGCGCTCTGATGGCTCTGATCGACTCCGATGCAAGACGTACATTTGCTACAGGTATCGCTGGTTTCTCACATGTTATCGATTCTCTGTCAGCCATCAAGTACGCTAAGGTTAAGGTTATCCGTGATCCTGAGACAGGTCTTGCAGTTGATTTCGAGACCGAGGGAGATTTCCCGAAGTATGGTAACGATGATGACCGTGCAGATGAGATCGGTGTATGGCTTCTGAAGGAGTTCATTACTGACGTTAAGAAGAATCACACCTATCGCGGTGCTGAGCCGACAACCTCCATTCTGACCATTACTTCTAACGTAGTATATGGTAAGTTCACAGGTAATCTTCCTGATGGAAGACGTGCATGGACTCCCTTCGCACCCGGTGCAAACCCGAGCTACGGCGCAGAGACAAGCGGACTTCTTGCTTCTCTTAACTCTGTATCCAAGATTCCTTACAAGTGGTCACTGGATGGTATCTCCAATACCCAGTCCATGAATCCGAGTGCTCTTGGTCATACCGATGAGGAGAAGGTTGACAACCTTGTAGGTGCTATGGATGGTTACTTCGATCGTGGCGCTCATCATCTGAATGTAAATGTATTCGGACGTGAGAAGCTTGAGGATGCTATGGCTCATCCGGAGAAGCCCGAGTATGCTAACTTCACTATCCGTGTATCCGGATATGCAGTTAAGTTCATCTCCCTTACACCGGAGCAGCAGAAGGACGTTATCTCCAGAACCTTCCATGACAGACTGTAAATCACCTTTTACACATATAGGTTAGAGAGAGTTTGGCCCCCGTATTTGCGGGGGCCGCTTTATGCTATGCATGTGCCATGCAGGCGCCCGAAGCCCCCGCTTAATGTGAGCTTGCTCACATAGAAAGCGGGGGCTTCAAGCGTCTAAACGGCGGGACCGCGACATCGACGGGAGCGGTGATGCCGGCAATAGTTCGGGTATAGTTCTTTGGATGAACTATAGAAACGTTAACCCGCTGACTTGCCTCTTGTAAGAAGTGACTGTTATGTGGTACATTTATGTGAGCATACATTATCACGTTCAGCATTCGGGGCGGGTATGCGTTAAGTGTCACAGACCTGTGGAGGGATCCGATGAAAAGCAAATATTTCAGTATCAATTCTTCCGGTTACAGCATCCGATGCAAGCTGTATGGGACCGACGCGAGGGAATACGGCCGGATCGTGATCTTCGGGCATGGGTTCGGAGGACATAAGGACAACCGGGCGGCAGAGAAGTTTGCGGGCAAGCTTCTCGGAAAGGAGAAAGATGTGGCGGTAGTCACATTTGACTGGCCGGGCCATGGGGAGGATGCCATGCGGGAACTGCATTTGGCTGACTGCGACAGATATCTGGATCTGGTGGTTCATTATCTTCGTGAAAACTTCAGCGCAAAAACGCTGTATGCCTATGCAACCAGCTTCGGCGGATATCTCTTTCTGAAATATATCCATGACCATGAGAACCCCTTTAATGCCATAGCACTCAGATGTCCTGCAGTTAAGATGTATGAGGTGTTTGGCCGGATACTGACCGAAGAGGACAGAAAGCTGCTGACTAAGGGGAAGCCGGCCATTGTGGGTTTTGACCGGAAGGTCCGGGTGTCACAGGATTATCTGAACAGTATACAGGAAAATGATATCACTGCCTATGATTACAGCATATATTCGGACCGCATACTGATCCTTACAGGGACGAAGGACGAACTGGTTCCCTGCGAAATGGTGACGGCATTTGCGGACAGGAATGATCTTTGCTGTATGACCATAGAAGGGGCGGATCACAGGTTTCAGAATCCGCTGAAAATGGATGAGGCGATCAAGGAGATCATTGCATTTTTTGATATGTCGGAAGGAACAGTATGACCGGTCGGAAGAACTGACAGGCAATGCTGACTGCAGGGGTAATAAAGCAGTCTTCAGTGACGGTGGATACATGGACAGGGCTGCAGGGGTAATGAAGCAGTCTTCGGTGACAGGGATTTCATAAACCGGACTTTCGAGGAAAGTCCTGCGAATAAAGGGAGATAACTTATGGAAGAAAAGATCACGGGGCTTGTTCATCAGACGGAAAGCTTTGGCGCGGTTGATGGACCGGGAATCAGATTTATAGTTTTTATGCAGGGATGCAGGTATCGGTGCCGTTATTGCCACAACCCTGAAACGTGGGCACTCACCGGCGGTGAGGAACGTACACCGGAGGATGTACTGGAGCAGGCGCTCCGCTACAAGGCCTATTGGCGTAAGACAGGCGGGATCACGGTCAGCGGAGGCGAGGCGCTTCTTCAGATGGATTTTGTGATTAGGCTTTTCGAACTGGCAAAGGAAAAGGGCGTTAACACATGCCTGGATACATCAGGCGGTCCATTTACATTTGAGGAGCCTTTCTTCAGTAAATTTGAAAAGCTGTGCGAGGTGACGGATCTCTTCCTGCTCGACCTGAAGCAGATCGATGATGAGAAGCATAAAAGCCTCACCGGATTCACAAATGAGAATATACTGCAGATGGCGAAGTATCTGTCGGATCACGATAAGCATATGTGGATACGTCATGTGCTCGTTCCCGGTATCACTACGGATGAGGAGGACCTGAAGAGGCTTGCTGATTTTATAGCAACGCTTAAGACTGTCGACAGGACCGAGATCCTCCCGTATCACAGCCTGGGCGTGCCGAAATATGAAAAGCTGGGTATCAAATATACCCTTGACGGTGTAACTGCGCCTTCGGATGAACAGATTGCCAGGGCAAAGGAGATACTGGGGATTTCTTAGGAAGTAATGTGAGGTGGAAGACAAATGTGGGGTTTGATCGTAATAGGGCTGATATGGTACGGGCTTTTCGGAAAAAATGATCCGAAAACCGTAAAAACAGTCCAAAGCAAAAAAAAGAATCCCGGTTGTGCTACGGCACTGATCCTAATCTGCGCCTTTTCCATACTTGGATCCGTATCCAAGGTATTCTGGGGACTTGCGGCTGTGATCATTGCCCTTGGTCTTCCTGTAATGCTGATCGGAAAGCTGATCTCTGCGGCCAACAGGGAGGCAACCAGGAGAAACAGCAAGGAGTATCAGGAAATTCCGGAGAATTTTAATCTTACACAAAGTGTATCAAAACGTCAGAAGATCCTGAAGAAGTTTAATGAGAAATTCGAGCTTAACCTGAGCGATGATCAGATGGAACGTATCGTGGATGCATCCTATATGTCCTACAGCTGGGAGAAGGAAATCTATGATATGACGAAGGAATACAATCATCCTGCTGAGTGGTACAAGGCGGAGACTCCGTGGCTAAGGGCATATCTCAGGGCATTTCCGGCCATGAATATCACCTCTGATTTTGAAATGCAGAGAAGCATAGTTGAGGATGCTTTCAAGCAGATACTTACGGAGCTGCCTCCGGGAGAATTTCTTACTATCGACAGTGCGATAGAAGAGACCAACCGGCGCTTCTTTACGCTTTTTGATGAAAATACGTATATGATCATGTTCCGTTACATGCAGGCCAAGGGTATGAAGCTTGAGATCCCAAATGGTTTACATAAAGCACAGGAGAGCGAAGCTGACCGTCTGGCACGCGAATATGATGAAAAGGTGGCCGCGGAGGTTAAGGAGCGAAGAAAGAAGAGCGTCCGCCGGAGAAAAATGACTGAGGAAGAATCCAGAGAGGAAGCGCTTGATGAACTTCAGGCCTTTGCGGAGGAACAGATGGGTTCCATGTCGGATGAGGAGCTTGACAGACTTATCCGTGCGTACGATAAAATGATGAAGGAAGAAAAGGCTGCCGCCGGAGATGACGGAGATCCGGATAACGGGCTGAACCCGTCCCGGGGATAAGCCCGCTCACTACCGGGTGTTGAACAGGATCGGTGAAAAGATATGTTTAATAAAAAGAGGAAACGCGAAACAATAACATATAACGCCGAACTTGAACAGCCGGCGGTAAAGACGAGTATATGCACGGGTGAGAAGGTGGCGGGTTTTCTGGAAAAGGAAACAAGACATTTCCGGGATGTGATGCTTATACGTTCCGAACGTGAATTGGAGGACTTTTGCGAAGCCTGCGGCGTGAAGATTGAAGAATTGAAATCGATAGTGTAGCATAACGATGTGGACGGTTCTTTTTGTGCCTGGTTTGCGTAACGATGGGGACGGTTCTCTTCGTACCGGATTTTACCGATACGAAGAGAACCGTCCCCGTTGGTGTCCCCTATGAGATGAAGAGAACCGTACTCTATGAGTAGTACCGGATGCGCCTGAGATGACGCTCGTCTCCGGAAAAGTCTGTATCAAGAAAGGTGTCGATGATCATCAGCGCAAGACCGGGACCGATCACTCTTGCACCCAAACACAGTACATTTGCATCATTATGTTCTCTGGTGGCTTTAGCGGAGAATACATCATGACAGAGCGCGGCGCGGATGCCGGGCTCTTTATTTGCGGCCATGGACATGCCGATTCCGGTGCCGCATATGAGGAGGCCGAGATCTGCAGCACCGTTTTTTACAGCCTCACAGACCTTTGCGGAATATACAGGATAGTCGCAGGATTTTCCGTCATGGCAGCCGTAGTCCGTAACTTCAAAACCACGATCCTTAAGATGCTGCAGGACCTCCTGCTTTAATTCAAAACCTCCGTGATCACTTCCGATGGCGAGTTTCATTTTAATTCCTCCAATTCTATATTGTGATAGGGTCAGAAGCTCCGGATATACTGTAAAGTAATTTACAATAATCAAAAGCTCAGTATATATAGTGAAGAGTTTTCAATGTGTTAACAGTAGATGATCCTGTGCCCGGCGGCCTTCACCAGCCGGTTCATGATGGCGGATCCGAAGGCATCTCTCCGGAAATTTTCGCTGTAGATCAGCTTACAGCCAAGGGAGTCGCATTCCCTGAGCGCCCGGTATAAATTTGCTGCTACGGTTTTCCCGGAATCCTGATCTCCCAGCAGGATAAGGTGGAAATGAGGATTTCCGGTAAAGCAGCTGTAATCTGATGAATTTTCTCCCGTGGTAAGTACGGCGGTTTCGGTGCCGTTACTTAACGCTGCTTCCAGCAGCTCATGCAGTCTGTTCTTTACGGCAGCTGTCACACGCTCCGGATGATCCGAATCGGATACTATGGTCAGTTCGCCGACAGGCGCGTAGTGTGTATAACGCATTCCCGGAGCCTTGGGGTGCAGGAGAGTATTTCCGTCCCCCGGGACATCGGATGCCGGCTGAAGTGAAGGTGCATCTGCCAGGGTGGGATCCAGTTCCACCGGCCCGATCACCGAAGTGAGCATCTCCCGGGTGATAAATCCGGGTCGAAGGATCATGGGGACGGATCCGGTAAGGTCTACTATGGTGGATTCTATCCCGATCCCGACTGCACCGCCGTCCAGTATCATATCTATACGTCCGGACATGTCCTCGATCACATGCTCTGCAGTGGTCGGTGAAGGTCTTCCGGAAAGATTTGCGCTGGGGGCGGCAACGTATATCCCCGAGCGGTGTATCATTTCCATGGCCGCCGGATGTGAAGGCATTCGGATGGCTACGGTGGAAAGGCCGCCCGTTGTAGCATCCGGAACCAAACTTTTCTTATTTAATATGATGGTGAGAGGACCCGGCCAAAACCCTTCAGCGAGCTGCAAAGCTTTTTCCGGGACATTCTCCGCCAGCTTATAGAGATCATTTTTATCGGCAATGTGAACTATAAGAGGGTTGTCCGACGGACGCCCCTTTGCTGCATAGATGCGGGCGGATGCGGTGGCATCCAGAGCATTTCCTCCAAGTCCGTAAACCGTTTCGGTGGGAAATGCAACAAGCCCGCCCTTCCGTAGTATGGAAGCTGCCTGATCTATGGCAGAAGCTTCGTCGGTTTTCATTATTAAGGTATCCATTATTTCTCCCTGTAATGCATCCTGAAAATGGATCAGGAGCACCGGTTATTTTATATTTATAATCAGCCCTTCATAGGTATAGCATGTTAGAGGGTGCGTGGCAAGGGTTAATGTCTGCATGTCAAAATAAATTTTTTACAAAACGTGTTGACAAGATGAGGAACCGTTGCTATAATGTTACAAGATTTAACAAATTTGTAACAAACTTCGGATTTGATTAAGAAAAACTTAACACATAATACCAGGTGTTGTATTATGTAAATCAAAGGGAGGCATATCATGTACCACCGGTTCAGTGGCAAGACTAAACGTGTTCTGGCAGCAGGAGTAGCAACCACTATAGCATTATCAACAATCATTGTTCCGGCTGTTGCAGCGGAGGATTATTCATTCCTCAGCATCACAGCCAGAGTAGAGGAATACATTTCCGAGTCACCGGCAGAGGATCCGGTAGCGGAACTGATCGGAACAGATGTTTTAACAGCTGTAAAGAAGAAAGAGGCCGTTCTTACGACTCCGGTCGGAAAGAAAAGCAATAAAACTGTAGCCGAGGATAAATCCGCAGACAAGGATGAGGACGATCCGACAGAAGCTGAGGAGAAAACCGAGGAAGAAACCGAAAAGGAAACCGACGTTGAGGCTGAAGAAGAAAAGTCTGATGACGAGGAAGAAACAGAGACAAGCGAGGAGGAAGTAACGGAGGCCGGAAGCGAGGCTGAGACAGAGGCACCTGACGAACCCGAGCCGGTCAAGACCGTTAAGTATCCTCAGTTTAAGGACCGCTGCATCGTTACAACAGGAGTTCTGAATATCCGTGCCGAGGCATCTGTGGATGCTGAAGTCGTAGGACAGATCGAGCGTGCGGGTATCGCTCTTGTTGAAGGAACAGTTGATGGATGGACCAAGATCGGCTCCGGTATCTGTGAAGGATATGCCTGCACCGATTACCTTGCATTCGGCGATGATGCCGGTGCATGGGCCGAGAGAAATAATATTTCAAAGTATATCAAGGTAAATGAAAGCGGACTTCGTGTTCGTCAGGAACCCAATACAGAAAGCGATGTTCTTTATTCGCTGTACCAGGGTGAGACCTATAAGGTTCTCCGTGATGACGATCAGTGGGTTAAGATCGAGCTTACAGACGGTACTCCCGGTTATGTAAGTGCAGACTTTGTAGAGGTTCGTTTTGATACTCCGAAGGCCAAGACCATGGCGCAGATCGAAGAGATGCGTAAGGCTGAGGAAGACGATGCACGCCGTGAGCAGGAACGTAAGGAAGCTGCTGCCAAGGCTGCTGAGGAAGCAAAGAAGGCAGAGAATAATAATTCGAACTCCTCAGGCTCTTCGGGATCTTCAAATGAGACAAATAATACACAGACACCGACAACAGCCGCTCCGAAGGAGGTAGTAACGACAGCTGCTCCGACGACTACAGAGGCGGTAACGGAGACGAGGACAAGCAGCGGCACGAACAGCTCGCTTCGGGCAGAGATGGTCGCATATGCAAAGCAGTTCCTTGGTAATCCCTATGTATACGGCGGAACATCCCTTACAAACGGAACAGACTGCTCAGGCTTTACAATGAGAATATATGAGCATTTCGGTTACAAGATCCCCCGCGCAGGCGGACAGAGAACCTTCTGCAAGCAGATCAAAGTAAGCGAGGCTCAGCCCGGAGACCTGATCTTCTATCCGGGACATGTAACAATGTATATCGGCGGCGGACAGGTTATCCACGCCAGCAGTGCAAGCACGGGAATCATTATTTCTTCACTGTCCTACAGCGGAACACCTGAGTTTGCAACCAACATTATTGACTATTATTAAAATAATAATTCCTTTTTAAACACTCTTCATTTTTCACAAATTCCGCTCCTCTTCTTGCGGAGAATAGAGACATGTTGTGTATGCGCAGCATGTCTCTTATTTTGCGCGATACGGGCACCAAGCGGGCATCGTGCTTGCACGAATGCCCATTTGGTGCCCAACGCGACATCGTGCGCCCTTCCTGCACGACTGCGCGATACGGGTACCAGGCGGGCGGAAAGATGTCTGACAAATATCCATTCCGTTGATATGGTAAAACTGCACAATAAATTTTTTTTTGGTTGACTATAATTACCATAACCTATACCCTGCGGGTGTTGATAAATCTATCCGAAAAAGGGACGATTTTACGTTATTCACAAAGTTATCCACATTATCAACAGTTTTCTGTGATTTACATAACACCCAGGTTTTCTAAACATCCGTTCTGTTAATTATTCCGATATTGACTTGATCATTCATTTACATAAGGTTGAAAGAAACATGAAACAAAACGGAAAAACCGGGAATCTGCAGGAGTTGTCAGACAAAACGGCCGGGGAAGTAGTTGTTGATAGAATTTCCCGAATATGATATAATCTTTGTATCCGCTATATGGCGGCAACTTTAGAGAGAAGGAGTGATGGGTATGAATTACATGATCAGCGGAAAGAATATTGATGTGACGGAGGGGCTCAGACAGGCAGTATACGATAAGCTGGGAAGACTTGAAAAGTTTTTTAATCAAGATACAAATGCACAGGTAACATTTTCTGTTGAAAAGGACAGACAGAAGATAGAGGTGACCATTCCGATGAAGGGTCATATCATCAGGGCTGAGCAGGTAAGCGATGATATGTATGTATCCATTGACATGGTGGTTGAGATAATTGAGCGCCAGGTTACACGTTATAAAAAGAGGATCATTGATCAGGAGCAGGATGCGGCTTATTTCCAGAATCAGTTCCTTGAGGAAGAGGATGAGGGAGATGACGGAGAGATCAGCATCATCCGCAGCAAGCGTTTCGCAGTTAAGCCGATGTATCCTGAAGATGCATGCGTACAGATGGAGCTTTTGGGACATAACTTCTATGTATTCCGCAATGCGGAGACGGATGAGGTAAACGTTGTTTACAAGAGAAAAGGCAATACATACGGACTTATCGAACCAGAATTTTAAATGATTCGCGGAAAATGGCGGTTCTCAGATTAAGGGAACCGCCTTTTTCAACCAAGGGAGGTGAAGGAAAAATGTTGAGAAAGCTCAGGAAACTTACGGTAGTATTTACAGTGCTTTTACTGGCGGCTGCCATGCTTTCCGGTTTCAGCGCCAATGCAAAGGAAGGCAATAAACAGGAAAAGCTTGTTGTTGGTAGTATTGGCTGGGATGGAGTTGATGTGAATGAGGCGACATTTCCGGAAACCGATTTTTCAGATGATGGTATTGGGGGGTATATATACACTTTAACATCATTTGCGCTGGGATTTCAGGATGAAGAAGGCAAGGTAAGACCGGTACCGCTGACTGAAGCCGAAAAGTTTGTACTTTTGGATAAAAACAAAAAAGAGGTCGATCGTGATAAATACATGTTCGGAGGTCTGGTATACCTTGATGAGAACAGGGAAACAAAGGCTGTAAATGTTGACGGCCTTTTTAATCTGCTGGTAAATGAACTGGGAACTTATTATCTGGTTTACAGACCGGATCAGGCGGATGAGACCCAAATGAGTCTCCAGGTAGAAGTGATCAAACCGCCTATCGCGGTTTATCTGCCTGACGGAACGCTTATGGATCCGAATAATAAATATGACGGTGGCAGTGAATTCTATCTTTTACTGGATAATATTGTTCGGGATAATTCCAGGATGGAAGTTGAGATCACCGATATTGGATGCGACGAGGACCGTGTGGATATAACAGAGATAGAGAGCGGATACAAAATATGGATACCCGAGGGAGTCGATACGGAATTCATTGTTGACTACGATTATGTAATTCATTATGCTTTCAAAAATGGAAATGAATGGGATGAAAATGAATTCTACGGCAGCGGATATACAAGCTTCAGCCCCGGAGAGACCGCTATATCTGCGGATAAATGGAAAAAAACAGGTAATAAATGGTATTACCTGGATGATAAGGGCAGCCGGGAAAAGAATGCTTACCGGGACGGCTGGTATCTGGGCGGAGACGGCTCATGGGACGGAAAGGCCAGGGCGGCTGGCTGGAAGAGGAATACCAAAGGCTGGTGGTATGACCTTGGAGGAGGAAAGTATCTTAAGAACGGCTGGTTTAAGATCGACGGTGTCTGGTACTATTTCAAGGCTGACGGCTATGCAGCGCAGAGCGAATGGGTTAATGGCTATTGGCTCAGCTCGGACTGTAAGTGGAAATATAAGGCCCGTGGAAGGTGGCATAAGAATTCCAAAGGCTGGTGGTACGGCGATACTTCCGGCTGGTATGCGAAGAATGAAACAGTTAAAATAGACGGTGTGGATTATTTATTCTCGGAGGAAGGATATTTGATGGTAGTAGGGTTCCATTAAATACGTTTGCGGATGATCAGAAAAATCGTTCACGAACTCTCTCCGTTCGGGCTGCTCCTTCAGGGCAGGGCGAGTATGGTTCCCCGAAACGTCTGATGGTGTCACGGAACCTGTACAAATATTTTGAACATAATAAAACAGCGGCTCAGGGATTAATGGTGTGCTACCCGTCAAGAGGACAGTGAATAATTAAAAAGTTTCGTACCGCCAGTTGCGTAATCGGCTGGCGGTATTCTTATGCAGCCGCATAATAGT
>Ga0247608_10001156_pt1 | contig 38140 bp, 57 predicted proteins | sample 176DNAGHGlowgp2_FD_193490 | JGI IMG/M metagenome (GOLD analysis project Ga0247608, IMG submission 193490) | Sheep rumen microbial communities from Palmerston North, Manawatu-Wanganui, New Zealand - 1766 DNA GHGlow gp2 | ecosystem: Host-associated > Mammals > Digestive system > Stomach > Rumen ...
TATTTTTATATGGAAATATAAACCCGTTTATTTTATTAGGTAATTTAATATAAGTAATATTAGCATTATAATGATGTAAAACATCTTCTAAACTAACTTCACCTAATAATAGTTTATATATCATTTCCTCCAAGTTCCTTGTCTATTTCTCGTTTTCTTTTTTCAATAATAAACTTAATATATTCTTTATCTTCATCTGTTAATAAATCTTTGTTTTTACTAAAAAGAATTTCAAATTCATCAAAAAATTCTTTTTCTTTGTTTTCAATTAAATCAGACTTCTGAATATTAAAATAATTTGCTAATAATTCTATTTTATCAATTCTAGGATACTTTTTTGCATTTAACCAATCACTAAAAGTGGATGGAGAAATATCTAAATCTCTACAAACATCTGCACCATTCTTATTATAATAAGTTAAATAATAAGATAGGTTTTTAGCAAATATTTCTTTATTTCCTAAATCACTTATATCAGACATAACAACTCCTTCCTTTCACTATTTATTATACGCCGAAAGTGTAAAGAAATCAATAAAAACGAAAAAATATTTCGCAAAAAGTGAAAAAAAGTATTGACATACGCTTTTAGCGTAGTATAATTGAAAGTGTAAGGAGGTAAAAAGCAAATGAAGTGGACCTTAAAAACCATTAGAACTAATCTTAATTTAGATCAACAAGAAATGGCTGATAAGCTAGGAATATCAAGAAAAACATATCAAAATTATGAACAATACAAAACATATCCAGATATTCCTATTGTAAAAAAAATAATTGAAATATCAAATGTAGATTTTAACGATATTATTTTTTTACCTAGCGAGTTCGCTAAAAGCGAAGATAAATAGTGTAAAGTTTGACAGGACTAAAGGAGGATTAAATGAAAAACAATAATAAATCCCCAGAAGAATTATTGAAGCAATATTATTTAACAGCAGAAGATTTAACAATTATTATTCCACATTTAAAAATTGAAAAAGCAAGAGTTTATATAAGAAAAATTAGAGAACAAATGAAAAAAGAAAATTTATTTGTTCCCGAATCAAGACCTTATATGGCACTTACTAAATTGATTAAAAAGAAATTTGGATTATAGGAGGGGAAACTATGACAGAAGAAGATAAAGCATATTATGAAGCAAAAGTGTTGTCTTCCATGGGATTGTTTAAAGGTGATCCAGTGACTTATGCAGATTGGAAAGTTAAAAACACACCTAAACCTGAAGAAGATAAAGGATTCAAAGAAGTAGAAAATCATATGGTAGTTGGAGAATACTACGATAATAAGGAGGATTAAGAATGAAAAGGGTTAAAAAAATCAAACTAAAAGCAAGCTTTTATTACACATTACTATTTATAGTAGATTTTATATTTATATATAATGCACCACTAATAATTAAAGAAGCAAACACAATAAATCAATACCGATTAAATTGGTTAATAATGTTTGTAGTCTTAATGGTAAATGGACTAGCTATATGTATGTTAGAAGATAAAAAAAGGAGATAGTTATGAAGAAACAAAAAAAAGAAACCTGTGGCAAGATTTCTTACTTAAATAATAACATAAAATCTCCTAAATATCAAGGAGGCATTACATGAATAATTTTACTTTTTATAACAACTATTATGAGTTAATTAGATATTTGAGTGATGAAGATAGATTAGCTTTATATGATGCAATTTTAAAGTATATGTTTGAGGATGAAGATACAGAGTTTAGCGGTTTAAATAAAGGAATATGGACAAACCTTAAAATGCCTTTAAATACAAGTAAAAAACAATATTTAAATGGATCTAAAGGTGGTAGACCAAAAAAAGAAGAAAAAACCCAAAAAGAAACCCAAATAAAACCCAAGTCTAAACCCAAACAAAAACAAATATATATTTCTTCTTTCTTATTTCTATTTTCTAATTTAAATATTTCTAATTTAAATAATAAAGATAATATTTATAGTTTATTAGAAGAATATTTAGATATTAGAAATAAAAATAAATATGTAGTTAATGAAACAGTAGTAAAAAGACTAATAAATAAACTTAATGAATATGGAACTACTGATGAATTAAAAGAAGAAATAATATTAAAAGCTATCAATGGTAAATGGAAAGACTTTTATCCGATAGATCAAAAAGAATTATTGATGAGAGAAATGAAAGAAAAACCAAAACTAGACCTCTATGATTATGACTGGTTAGAAGAGGGAGATGATAGAGTTGAACAAGTTTGAAAAATATAGTGGCTATGAATTATTAAGTGAAAAAGAATTAAAAAAGATTCATGAATCACAAGAAGAATATAAAATTACTTGTTCATGTGGTACGAAGACAGTATTAGTAGATGCAGATAAGACAATATGCAGAGGATGCCATAATTATGTGTTTAAAGATAAAGAGACAGAGTTTAAATACAGATTAAAAGAAAAAATGTTAAAGTGAGGTATTTATGAAAATATTAAGTAAGATTAAAAATAAAATATTAGATTTTTTTGATGTTATTAAGTATAAGCGAATAGCAAATACTTGGAAAAACAAATACGATTCACAAGATGATGAAATAAAAGATTTATATAGACAAGTATCTAGAATGGAAAAAGAAGGATATGGCTATAGAGAAACAATAATTAAACAAAAATTAGAAATAAAAGAATTAAAGAAAAAAATAAATGAAGGAGTGTAATTTATGGAAAACGAAAAAAAAGAAACTAAAAGAGAAAAATTAGCTAGTTATGAAGAATTAAGAAAAGTAGATGTTAGTGAATGGGTAGATAAAAGAGATGGAGCTGATTATTTAAACTGGGCGAAGCTTGTAGATCTACTACATGAATATGGAGCAAAGACAGTATATTTTGAACCAGTAGTAAATGAAAAAACTGGAAGCAGTTTATTTATGACAGATCAAGTATTTACAGATTCTAAAGGAAATACAAATAGAGTATATGAAACAGCAGTAAAGATTGTTATTGATGATTTAGAGTTTATTCAAAGAGGACCACTTACAAATGGAGCTAATCCAGTAAAAGATAATTCAATGACACAACAAAGATTATGGAATTGTCAAACAAGATTATTTGTTAAAGGTGTAGCAATTAGAACAGGATTAGGATTTGATCTATGGTTATCAGAAGAACATAAAGAAGCTAAAGAAGCATTTAAGAGTGATGATTTATCAATACATGACATCAGCAAAATAAAAGAAAGATGTCAAATAACATATACAGAAAAAATGAAATTAGGATTAACAACTAAAGAGATAGCTAAAAAGTTAAATAAAACTGAAGATGAAATAAAAGCATTATTTAGTTATTATGATACTCTTAATACTTTTGAAACTGAATTAAACAATATTACAAATGATAGCAAGTAAAGATAGAAGTGGTTATATAGGTGCATCAGATACAAAGTATGTTGTAGGTAATTGGAAAACAAAGACATTTGAAAAATGGTGGATGCAAAAAATAGGAATTGATACATCACATATTGATAATAAATATACAATGGCTGGAACTAATTACGAACACAAAATAATTGATGCACTAGGTATACCAAATATAGAAAAAGATAAGCAAATAATTAAAGGTAGATTAAGAGTAAATCTAGATGCTAATACAGATAGTGAAATACATGAAATTAAGACATATCAATATGAAAAAGGATTTGATTTAGAAAAGCATAAAGACTATATCAATCAAGTAGAAGTTCAAATGTATGGTAGTGGTATTCATAAAGCATTTATTGATGCATATGGGCTTCTAGAAAACGAATATGATAACTATTTATGTGAAATAGACAAAGAAAGATTATTACAACTAGAAATTAAATATGATGAACAATGGATAAAAGATGAGTATTTACCAAAGTTTAAATATTTAGAAAAATGCTTAATAGAAGGTAGATTTCCAAATAAGGAGGATTTTGAAGAATGTCTGAAGAAAAGTTAAATGAAATGGTTATACAAAGTAGACTTAAAGGTGTATGTCAAGATTGTATGCATTTTAAAGAAATAACTAAAAGAGTAAGAACAATGATAAGCGAAGTTTATATAAATGGATTCAAACAAGGTAAGTTTGATACAACAGTAGAGTTTGCTTATCAAATAAATGAAGCATTAGATGCCTTGAAGGTATTAAAACTTCATATACAAGATTTAAGACCAAGTAATTTAAAAATAATAGAAGATAGAATAAAGATTATTGAAAATATTTTAAAAGGAAGTGAAAACAATGAATAAAGTAGTTTTATTAGGAAGATTAACAAAAGATATCGAAGTAAGATACACAGAAAGTGGAACAGCAGTAGGTAATTTAACATTAGCTGTAAAAAGAAGAATAAAAAATACAGATGGAGAATATGAAAGTGATTTTATAAATTGTGTATGTTGGAAAGAAACAGCAGAAACAATGAATAAATACTTAAAAAAAGGTGATCCAGTTCTAGTAGAAGGTAGAATCCAAACCAGAAACTTTGAAGACAAAGATGGAAACAAAAGATATGCTACTGAAGTAGTAATTGAACATATGGATTTTGTAAGTAGTAAAAAAGAACAGACTACAGAAGTTAAAGAAGAACTAAAAGAAGAAAAGAATCCATTTGAAGATATGAAAGAAAAAGTAGAAGCTGACCAAAGTATAGAAATATCTGATGAAGATTTACCATTCTAGGAGAATAAGATGGAATTATGGATAAGAAGTCAAGATAAAGAAGCATTAAGAAAAATAAATTGTTCTTTGTATTTAAAAAGAGATTTAAGCGATTATGCAGAAGGTGAAGTATATTTTATTGTAAGTAGTGGAGATAAACTGGGAGAATATAAAACAAAAGAAAGAGCATTAGAAGTATTAGATGAAATACAAAAAATATTGAAGCCACAGTTAATCATTAAAGACAGTGGAAAAATTATTGGTTCATTTGAAGATACTATTATTAGAGAAGGTGCAACTTATGAATTAAAAGAATTATCAACTTATGTATATGAAATGCCAGAGGAATAGATATGATAGGTAAATGTCAAGACTTAATACAATACCTATTTGAACAAGATAGAGACAAGCTATTTGAAATTAAAGAACATAAAGAAAAAAGAAGTTTATCTCAAAATGCATATGCCTGGAAACTAATCAATGAAATAGGAAATAAGATAGGTAAATCAAAAGAAGAACTATATGTAGAAATGCTTAAAGATTATGGGCAGCATGAAGTAATAAGCATGCTGTCTACGATAGATCCTAAAGGATATTTTAAATACTATGAAGTAATAGGTACTGGAATAGTAAATGATAAAGAGTTTACTCATTACAAAATATTTAAAGGTAGTAGTGAGTTTAATACATTAGAAATGAAAGTATTTATAGATGGAATTATCCAGGAAGCAACACAACTTGGCATTCCAACTATAACTGAAAAAGAATTAGAAAGTATGAGGTTAATATAATGGAAGAATTATTAGTAAATTATTTAAAAAATAATTGTATAGGATATGACAATAGACAAAAAGCATACCAACTAATGAAGATAGTAGACATTAAAGACCATAAGACATTTAGAAATCTAATTGAAGATATAAGACAATCAAATAATAAAATATTCATCTGTAGCGAAGCAGGAAGTAATGGTGGATATTGGCTACCTACAACAAAAGAAGAAGTGGAAACAACAATAGATCATTTAGAAGCTAGAGCTTGGGAAATGATTAAAACAGCCAAAATATTAAGAGAAAAAGTAGGTATGTAAAATGTTATGGATAAAGAAAAGCTAATATTAGATAATCTTGCTTTAATAAACCTAATGATAAAAAAATTAAATTGTAGATGCAAAACACAAGATGAATATCAAGAATACTACGATTATGGATTAGAAGGTCTTATAAGAGGTGCAAAGAAGTACGATGAATCAAAAGGTGCAGTTAGTACTTTCCTTTGTGCCTGTATAAGAAACGAAATAATTAAATGCTTCTATTTAAAACAAATGCCCAAAAGATTTAATCCAGCAGGTGCAGATATTTCATTAAACTTTGAATTATATGAAGACAATCTATATGGATATACAGAGCTTGGAGAATTATTAGAAGATCCAAATGTAAATATAGAAGAAGAAGTAGAAACTAAAGAAAAATATAGAATCTTGCTGGAAGCAGTTAATAATCTTAAAAATGTAAAAGACCGAGTAGCTTTGAAAATGTATTATGGATTAGATGGATATGAGCAGTCAAACTATTTAGAAATAGCGAAAAAGTTTGGTGTATCAAAAAATTGCATCTGTACCAGGATACACAGAGCATTAAAAAAATTGAGACTTTATTATGAAAAGATTGGAGTTGATTATTTTGGAAGAATACGATGAGACTTATGAAGAAACAGAAGGAGATTATGATGACTATCTCTATGATAAGTTTAGAGATGATTTATTAACTGAAGACTATGATACTTTAGTTAGATGGTATGGCAAAAACTTAATAGATGGAGCATTAAATATTAAGAAAAAAAACTTGGAAGAAGGTAAAGAATGCAAAGAGAAGATTTAGGAAAATATTTTATAAAAAATGGCGAAATATATTATGCCTTCGGTTATATTGATAGCCCAGCTTTAGAAATAGAAAATGTAAAAACAGGTCAAAGGGAAACAGTAGTTATAGGTAGTCCTATATCAAGAGAATATAGTAAGTTATACCAAATACCAGTAGAAGAAAATGGTTATAATTTAGATAAAGCTACACCTGTAGATAGAATATATTTAGAAAGCAAAGGAGATGAATAAGATATGAAATTAGAAGAATTATTAAATGTTATTGATGATTATCAAGATTTCCAATTATTCAAAGGAGATAGAATTGGTAGATTTAATAAAAAAGATAAAGGATTAGAACCTTATTTGAATGAAGAAGTATGGAATATTCAAATAGAAGATGAAGTCTTTGAAATAGCATTAAAATATTAAAAGTAAAGGTGATGAGAATGAAAGATAAAAAAATATTATTACTTATACCCTTAATGTTAATGGCAATAATTATGATAGTTATTATATTTAACGATAATTACAATACTAGAAAAGCAAATGAAAAATTAAAAAAAGAAAAATACGAAATAAAACTAAAATGTAAAAGATTAGAAGAAGAAAAATTACAAAAAATAATAAAAGGGGAGTAGCAATGACAATAAGAGAACAGCTAGAACAAGACAAAGTATTAGAACCTTACTACTATTTTATTAAATCATTAGATGAGGAGGATATTATGGAGAATAAAAAGCAGAAACTTGTAAAAAGATTAGGAGAAATAAAAACACAGCTAGATTATTTAAAGTATCAGGAAAATGCATTAAATGTAGAATATGAAAATATATTACTTGAATTATGGGAATTATTGCCTGTATCAGATGATACAAAAGTAATTAAAAAAGGAATAAAAAATGCTAGATTTAACAAATAAGCAAAAAGAATGCTTAATAATTATTAACTTATTAACAAAGAAAAAAGGTTATCCACCAACAGTTAGAGAAATAGCAAAAGAACTAAAAAATAACAGCCCAGCTACTACATTTCATCATATGAAGAAATTAAAAGAAAAAGGATATATTACCTGGATAAAAGGTCAAAATAGAACAATAAGAGTATTGAAAGATAAATAGGAGGATTATATGGAATTATTAAAAATGTACAAAGAAGTAAAGCAAAAAGAAGAGGAATACAAAAAAATAGAGGAAAATAGACAATTTGAATATGAATTAAGAAGATTAGTATCAGCAATTATAAAAGGCGAAGAATATATTTTAACAAACAATGAAAAATTATTCACAGAATTAGGAGAAAAACACAATAAGGAAAAAACAATGGATTTTGGGATGTTTTCTCATAGATCAGGTTGGAAACTAAAAATAACAGAAAAATTAGTTAAAAAAGTTGAAGAATATTTGAATAAATAGGAGGAACTATGTCAGAAAAAGAATTGTCAAAGTATTATTACTTAAAAAAAGAAATAAAAGATTTAGAAGAAAGAATTGAAACATTAGGAAATGGTGTAGGAAGTATTAAAATATCAGATATGCCAAAAGGAAGTCCTAAAATCAGTTCTATAGAAGAAAAAATAGTAGAATTAAAAGAAAAATGGATAAATGCTAGAGTATCAGCATTAGAAGAATATTTAAGAATAGAAACATACATCAATTCAATAGAAGACATAGAAATAAGACTAATAGCAAGATATAGATATCTAGATCTATTAAGTTGGGAACAAATAGCTTTAAAAATAGGAAAAGGTCAAGATAGAACTACTGTATCAAAAAAAATGAGAAGTTTTTTAGATAATTCCCCTAATTCCCACTAATATATAATAAAATAGTATCGTGGAATAATAACAAAACCACATAGCTAAAGTTTTTCATTAAATGACTTCTCGCTACCTTATAGGTAGCATTGAGTAGATATAAATATCTCTGGTTTATAACCTAGGTTCGCAATTAGCAATATGCTTAAATCTGTCGAGTGCAGAACTTATATCTATTCAATGGTATCTATAATTAGATACTAATATTTGGGAAGATATTTCAATTTGGGAAATATCAGCATTATAGCAGAATGGTGGGGTTATAATGTAGGGAATGACCAGAGTGAGCCTAGGACTGGCATTCTTGAAAACAATAGTGTTCTGTTGTGCAGGTTATGGAGTGGGACAGTTCCTGTTAGAAAAAAACAACCCCCAGTAGGTTATTTAGAACGATAATATCGTTCTTTTTTTATTGAAAAGGAATAAAGAGATATGGATAGTAGAAAATGCATGAATGGATTATGTAAAACATGTCCTGACAACTTAACATGTGATAGATACCATGTAAAGATAACTATCGATTATAAGTTTGCTAGTATGAATGAATACATAGATGAATGTAGAGCTAATTATCATGGTGCTAATTCGATAAAGCAAAAAGAAACAACTCTAGCAGCTTTAGAGTTTACTAAAATACCTAAAATAACTAAATATCCTATTAAAATTAAGTTTAAATGGCATATAAAGAATAAACAAAGTGATCTAGATGGTAGGATACCTAAAAACATTATAGATGGTTTAGTAAGGTCTAAACGAATAGAAGATGACAATGTTAAATATATACAAAAAATAACACATGAATACATATCTGATGATAAAGACTATGTAGAAGTAGAAATAGAGGAGATGTAAGTATGAATGGAATAGAAATATTTACAAAGCTATACAATGAAGAAATAGCAGAAGATGAATGTCTAGAATATAACGGAAACTATTTATTAAGAGATACATCAGGTAAGTTTAACAATAACGAACTTATTAAATGTCTATTATCTAAAGACAATGTATTTAAAATAGAAAATCAACAAGAAGTAGAAAGCAAAATAGCTGAAAAGCAAAAACAAGATAGAATTAGTCAATTAGAAGCTGAATTAGCTAGATTAAGAGGTGAATAGTATGGAATTAAAAGATACTGTAGATTTAATGAATAGTGATGACTATAGAGATAGATTTAGAGCAGAATACTATCAAGTAAAAAATAGATATAACAAATTACATAAAATGTTAATTAAATATGAAGCTGGAACTTTAGATTTTGATCCAATGGTTTCTATTGAACTATTAAAAGAGCAAAAAGGAGCTATGGGGCAATACTTATATTATCTAGAAGTAAGAGCTGAAGTAGAAAAGATAGAATTATAAAATATAAGAGAAACAAAACTCTAAATAGGATGTGATAAACATGGCAAATGAACAAAACTTAAAACCAGTGAGAACCAAGAAAGAAGCAAGAGAAAGAGGTAGAGCTGGTGGAATTAAATCTGGTCAAGTAAGAGCAGAGAGAAAAACATTCAAAGAAGAATTATTAACATTATTAAGAGAAAAAGATACTCAAAAGAATATATCAGTAGCATTAGTTCTAAAAGCATTAGATGGTGATATAAAAGCATTTGAAGTATTAAGAGATACAGTAGGAGAAAAACCTACAGATAAAATAGATATGAGTGCTAATGTATCATATGAGAATGCTATAAAAGAAGTAGCTGATGATGATGAATATTAACACAAAGAAATATATTGAGAAATATGTCAAAATAAGAGATAAATCAGGAAGAATAATTGATTTTAAGCTAAATGAACCACAACAAAAGCTATATGATATTATTAAACAATTAAAAAAAGAGGGTAAACCTGTAAGAATAATAATACTAAAAGCTAGACAGATGGGATTTAGTACATTAACAGAATCAATATTATTCAAAGAAACAGCAACAAAGTTTAATATAAATACTGGTATAGTAGCACATAAGGAAGAAGCAACAACAAACTTATTCAATATGAGTAAGAGAATATATGATAATTTACCAGATGCAATGAAGCCAACAAAGAAAGCAAGTAATGCTAAAGAGTTGATATTTGATAACCAAGAAGGTACAGGCTTAAAAAGCAAAATAAAGTGTATGACAGCAGGAGCTGATGGTGTAGGTAGATCTGATACATTCAATAATCTACATATATCAGAGTTAGCTTTCTGGGGAAATGCAAAAGAAACTATGTTAGGTCTAATGCAAGCAGTACCTAATTTACCAAATACAATGGTAATAATAGAATCAACTGCTAATGGTTATGAATATTTTAAAGAAATATGGGATAAAGCAGTAAGAAAAGAAAATGATTTTATTCCATTATTTGTAGGTTGGCATGAATTAGAAGAATATCAAATGCCATATAGTGGATTTGAATTAACACCAGAAGAAAAGCAATTACAAGAAACATACAATTTAAGTTTAGATCAATTAACTTGGAGAAGATGGTGTATTGCTAATAACTGTGGTGGAGATATAGAACAGTTCAAACAAGAATATCCAATGAATCCACACGAAGCATTTATAGTATCAGGTACATCAGTATTTGATAAAGAACAATTAGTATTAAGATTGGAAACAATACCTAAACCATTAAAGGTTGGGTATTTTTCATATACATACAACGATGAGAAACCAGCAGGACAAAAGATAAGTGATATCAAATGGGTAAATGATCCAAATGGGTATATAAGAATCTATCAAGTACCAGATAGCCCAGTACAGACAAAATACTGTATAGGTGGAGATACTGCTGGAGATGGCAGTGATTACTATACAGGACATGTACTAGATGCTAAAACAGGTATGCAGGTAGCAACATTAAAACAACAATTTGATGCAGACTTATATACAAAGCAAATGTATTGTTTAGGAAAGTATTACAAAGATGCACTTATTGGTATAGAAGCTAACTTTGATTCATTCCCACTAATGGAATTACAAAGATTAGGATATAAGAATCAATATGTAAGAGAAAAGATAGATGAATATACAGGTAGAACAGAAAAGAGATATGGATTCAAGACAACAAGTATAACAAGACCTACAATATTATCTAGTTTAATAGAAATAGTAAGAGAACATATTGATTTAATCAATGATAAAGATACATTAGAAGAGTTATTAACCATCATAAGAAATGAAAAAGGTAGAATAGAAGCTCCAGTAGGAGGACATGATGACCAAATGATGGGATTAGCAATAGCTCATTATATAAGAACTCAAGTAGTATTTATGGAAGAACCAATAACTACACCATATAGATTTAACTTCAACACAGAGAAACCACCAGAAGGAGAAATTGGAGAGGAGATTATAGTAGTATGAAAAAGGCAGTATTAAGAAAAATGATAGAAATGAGTGAAAAAGTAATAGGTAAAGAAGAAACAGATAAAATAATAGATGAAACTGTAAAAGAAACATTAGAAGAAATAAAACCTAAAAAGAAAGATACCAAAGATAAGAAAGCAGGGAAATAATGGAAACAATATTAACATGCACCGTATTTGGTGTTTTTTTATGCATTTCGTTCTTTATGGGAGCTAAATTAGGACAAAAGGTATCAAGTAATCAAGAAATTAAATTACCTACCTTAAATCCTGTAAAAATAGCTAAAGAGTATAAAGAAGATAAGAAAGCAAAAGATGAATTAGACAAATATAATACAGTTTTATCAAATATAGAAAACTATGATGGAACAAGTAATAATCAAAAGGAGGTTTAATAGATGGATACCAAAGAAATAGAACAAACAAATCTATGGGGATTATATGAAAAAGGTGTCAATTATAACAGAATGCAAAATATGTATACTGACACAGATAGAAACTATAGATTTTATAATGGCAATCAATGGGAAGGATTAAAATCTGGAACAATAGAGCCAGTATCATTCAATGTTATTAAACCAATAGTAAAACACCATGTAGGAACAATAAATGAGAACCTATGGAGTATAAATTATTCAAGCGATAACTTTGATAATGAAGAAATGGCTAAATTAGGTAGTGATGTATGTAGCTTACTTAATAAAAGAGCTTCAAGAGTATTTGAAAAAGATAGTATGGATTATAAGTTAAGAAAAGTATCAAAACAAGCTGCAATAAATGATGAAGGCATTATTTATGTAGATTATGATGATGATACTAATGATCCAGTAAATGAAGTTCTAAATAAAGTAGATATATGTTATGGAAATGAAAACTCAAGTGATATTCAGAATCAACCATATATCATAATTAAAATGAGAAGACCAGTTAGTTTTGTTCAAGAACTAGCAAGAAGCAAAGGTGTAAGTGAAGACAAAATAGTAAATATCAAAGGAGATTCAGATAACTTTGAAGAATCTGGAGACCATGCTAAATATGAAGTAGATGAAATGTGTACTTTACTTACTAAAATGTATAAGAAAAATGGAACAGTTCATTTTGAAAGAGCTACTAAATATGTAGATATACAAGAAGATACTGATTCAGGACTAAAGTTTTATCCACTAGCTCATATGGTATGGGAAGAAGTAGAAGGATATTCAAGAGGTATAGGTATAGTTAAATACTTAATACCAAATCAAATAGAGATAAATAAAACTCTAATGAGAAGAGTACTAACAGTTAAGAATACAGCTTATCCACAAAAAGCAGTTCTAATTGATAGAGTACAGAATCCAAATGCTATTAACGAAGTAGGAGCAACTATTAAGTTTACTGGTATGCAAATAGATGATGTTAGAAAAGCATACAACTATACAACACCAGCACAAATGAGTAGCGATGCTAATAACCTACAACAAGAGTTAATATCAACTACAAGAGATTTAAATAACTCTAGTGAACTTGCTACAGGTAATGTTAATCCAGAAGATGCATCTGGTAGAGCAATACTTGCAGTTCAACAAGCATCTAATATGCCTTTAGGAGAACAAACTCTAGCATTAAAGACAATGATAGAAGATTTAGCAAGAATCTATCTAGATATGTGGAAAACATATGCTGAAGATGGATTAAAGGTAGTAAGTAATGATGATCCAGAAGAAATAGAAGTTAAGAAGATAACAGTTGAATTACTTGAACAATTACAAGCAACTGTAAGAGTAGATATTACACCTAAATCACCATATGATAAGTTTGCAGTAGAGCAATCTATAGAAAACTTATTTATGAATGATAAGGTAAGCTTTGAAGAGTATGTAAAACTACTTCCAGAAGATAGTGTAATGCCTAAACAAAAACTTGAAACTCTAATCAAAGATAGACAAGAGGCTCAAGAGCAAATAGCAGGAATGCAGGCAGCAGCTAATCAAATGATGTCTCAAAGCGATCAAATAATGCAAAATGAGCAAAATATAGCAAATATAGAAGCTCAAGGTAATCAAATGGTAGAAACTACAGCAATGTAGTTTTTAATATTGCTCCAAACATTGTATGAGGATAAAAGAATATGGAATATATAGTCGACAGACTTTAAATGGAGGATTAAATGGAAAATGAAGAAATGTTAGAACAAACTAACGAAACTGAAAATGTAGAAACTCAAACTACAGAAGAAATGGAGGAAGGTATCAGTTTAGAAGATGATACAAATGAATCTCTAGGATCTGATGGTCTAGATGATGCTAGTTCAAATGAGGATAATGGAGAACAAATCAAGACATTTACTCAAGAAGAAGTAGATGCAATAGTTCAAAAAAGATTAGCTCGTAAAGAAAGAGATTTTCAAAAAGAACTATCAAAATATAAGAGTACTGAAGAAGTACTAAAAACAGGTCTTGGTGCAACAGATATATCTGATGCAGAAGACAAGTTAAGAGAGTTTTATGAAGAACAAGGTATTAAATTACCAGAAAGAGTAAAACCAGGCTTAACAGAACATCAATTAGAGTTATTAGCAAAAGATGATGCTCAAGAAATAATTGATAGTGGTGATGCAGAAGAAGAAGCTAGTAAATTAGCTGCTAAAGGGTGGGCAAATATGAATCAACAAGAAAGAGTCATATTCAACACATTATTCGATCACATTAACCACGAAAAACAAATAAATGAATTAAGAAGTATCGGAGTTAAATCCGATATTTTAGATTCAAAAGAGTTTAAGGACTTCGCTAGTAAGTTCAATACAAATACTAGCATCGTAGACATTTATGACCTTTATTCAAAGAGCCATAAAGAGTCTAAAACTGCTGAAAAAATGGGAAGTATGAAAAGCACTTCTACACAAGACAATGGAGTAAAAGATTTTTATTCTAGGGAAGAAGCTCTAAAGTTCACAAAAGAAGATTTAGACAAGAACCCAGATTTATATAAAGCCATAGAACGATCTATGCAGAAGTGGTAAACAACAATACTTCTCAAAAAAAGAAAGAGGAGAGTGATTTAAAATGGCAGTATCAAACTTTATTCAAACTATATGGTCTAAAAAAATCCAAGATGACCTAGAACTTAAAACAAAATTAGTTCAAAACTGTTTAAGAGATTATGAAGGGGATTGCAAATATGCAAGTGCAGTAAAAATCCTAGGTGTAGGTGAACCTACAATCGGAGCTTATAATGCTAGCACTGACATAACTATCGAAGAAATGTCAGACAAAGGGCAAACATTATCTATCGACCAAGCAAATTATTTTGCATTCTATGTAGATGATGTAAACAAAGCTCAATCAGTTCCAGGATTAAAAGAAGAATACCAAAAGAAAGCTGTACATGGTTTAGCTGTTGCTAGAGATACATATGTAGCTAACTTAATAAAAGGTATTTCTACTGCAGGAAACATTACTACTGCAGCTGGTAGAACTGAAGCTAACATCAAAGCTGCTATCGATGGTGCAATCGTTGCATTAAGAGAAAGAAACTTTGATGAAGATGGTGTTATCGAAATAACTCCAGATGTATATAACTTATTCAAAAACCAACTAATTACATTATCAACTAATAACCCAGAATATATCAAAAAAGGTATTGTTGGTATGTATGATGGTTTCGAAGTAGTTATGTCAAATAATATGGCAAAAGACACTACAGGACAAACTAAATATGCTTACTGTGATGTTCGTGGTAAAAAAGCTATTGCTTTCGCTGGACAAATCAATGAAGTTGAAGCTTTAAGAGCTGAAAAGAAGTTCAAAGATATCGTTCGTGGTCTTGATACATTCGGTTCTAAAGTTATCGATGAAGCAAGAATCCAAGTTGTTAAAGTACCTTTAGCTGCTTAATTATAGGGGATTAAATCCCCTTATATCGTGGGAATAGCTCAAGAGTGGTGCAATTCCACTCCCTGCGACCTAGAAGGGAGAAATTATGGAAAAGTTTATAAGTAAACCAAGTATTGATATGATGCCTGGTATAAGAGTAGATAAAACAACAGAGTTTGAATACGAAAATGATAATGTAAAACAAGAATTGAAAGATTTAAAGTTTAAATCAATAACTACTATAAAGGGAGAAAACTTTAAAAGTGAATATCATACAGAAATAGATTTACAAGAAGGAGATATCCTAATATTTGAAGATGAGGGTAGAGGATATATAAAACCAGTAGAAAGTTTTGTTTCTGTAGATGAAGCAATAAAAGAATTAGAAAATATTAAATAGGAGGTGCTATATGACTCTAAAAGAAATGAAAGAGCAAGTATATCGTTTAATTGAAGAATTAAGTGATGATACTGCTACAAGACTAACAGATGATCCTGATTATGAAAAGAAAATAAATGATTGTACTAATGTAGTATTAAATGAACTTGCTAGAATTAAACCAATACATGCCACAACTACATATAATACTGAAACAAGTGAAACAGGAAATGAATATGATTTTCCAAGCGATATGAGACAAGTATATAAAATACTAGGATGTAGTTATGAAGTAATTGGTAAAAAAATAATATTTGATGAAAACTACAAAGGTGATGTAGAGATTTATTACTATAAATACCCTGAACTAATTGCTGAAGATGAAGATGATGATACATATGTCTTTGAACTAGACCAAGATGCATTAGAAGTAATGCCATTTGGTATAGCAGGAGATATGCTTAAAAGCGATCCATCTACTAATTATGGTGCTTATTACTCATCAAGATACAATGAATTAAAGCAAATGTTAGATTCAAGAACTACAAACGGTTTAATTTTCATTGATACAAGTGAGGCGATTGACTAATGGCAGTACAAACAGTAAATAGAAAATATAGCGATTTCAGAGGAGTAGATTTTAGTAATAACGAGGTTAATTTATATAGAAGCCCTGATGCTGTTAATATGTGGAAAAATTATGATGATGGCGAAGGAATAGAAACAAGACCAGGTATGACACTACTAGGAGATTTCGGTAGTCAAATATTTGGTCTCTTTTTTTATAAAATACAAGATACAATGCAAGTAATAGTACATGCAGGTACAAAATTATATAGATGGACTAATTATCCTAATAGTCCAGTAGAAAAAACTGAATTATTTAGTGGTATGAAGCCAGCATTTAGTATGTTTCATGTATTTAATAGTATTTTATACATACATGATGGTATTAACTATCTAGAATATGATGGAACTACTTGTCAAAATGTAGTTGGAACAATACCAATAACAAGATTAGGAACAACACCATCTGGAGCAATTTACAAAGATGATGTTGATTATGTATACCAAGATATAAACTGCTTAACAAGTTTAAGAAAAAATGGATTCGTTGCAGATGGAGAAAGTACAGAATATCACCTAGATACATATGGTTTAGATCCAGCAACAACTTATATAATGCATGCAACAGTAAATGGCATAGATAAGCTAGAAGCAGTAGATTTTACTGTAGATAGAACAAATGGTGTAGTAATATTCAACGAAGCTCCACCAGCTCCACTAGAAGATGGAGATAGTAATGTAATTATTACTTATTCTAAAACAGTAGGAGGAAATGCAGATAAAGTAAAGAAATGTACTATATCAGTAGAGTTTGATAATAGAATCTTCTTTAGTGGTAATCCAGACTACCCTAATACAGTATTTCATACAGAACTAGAAGATCCAAGATATGTTAGTGATGTAGGATACTCTACTGTAGGGCTAGATATGGCTGCTGTAAAGACTTTAATACCAGGTAATGGTATTTTATGGGTATTTAAAGAAACAGTCCAAAATGGCTCAAATGCATTCTATTTAACACCTACTATAGATTATAAATTAGGTAAGATATATCCAAGTGAAACAGGAAACATCTCAACAGGATGTATTTCAACTGGAGTAAACTTTAATGATGATATATGCTTCTTTAGTAGAAATGGATTAGAAGCAATAGGAAAGAATCTAGGAAATGACCAAATACTAGACCATAGATCAAGTTTAGTAGATTCTAGACTAATAAGTAATAGTGATTATCAAAACATAAAAATAGCTGAATATAGAGGTTATTTAATGTGTTTGGTAGATAGTAAGATATTCCTAGCAGATAGTAGGAACTTATATGAAAAAACACAAAATAAAGCTGAATATGAATGGTTCTATTGGGAATTACCATTTGATATTAACTATATAACAGAATATCAAAATGATTTATATCTAGGTAATGATGATGGAGAAATATTCATATTAGAAGGTATAACAGATAATGAAACAGCAATATTCAGTAAATGGACTACTGCAAAAGATACATTTAAGTATGATAGTTATAGAAAAATAACAAATAAAAGAGGTGGAACAGCATCAGTAAAACAAATGGATAATGATGCTATTACATTGAAAACTAGAACAGAAATAAGAGAAAACGAAATAGGAACATATAACGATGAAAAAGGTTATATAGTTTATAGAGTAAAAGAAAAGAAATGGAAATGGCTACAATTAGAGTTTAGTTCAAACAAACCGTTTGGACTTTTTTCATGTACTTTGGAAGCTTTCATTGGTGGCTATGTAAAGAGATAAGGAGGAATATAGATGAGTGAACAAGAAAGATATCAAAAACTAGCAAATGAAAGACAAGCAGCATTTGATCAATCTAATAGAACATATGATGATTTGCTAAATAAAAATACTGAATATTCTAATAGTCAAAGAGAATATTTAAATAATTATCAACAAACTCAAAAAGATATTTATGATAAACAAACTGCTTTTCAAGTAGATTTACAAAATCAAAATAAAGAAAAAGCAGAAAGAGAATATCAAAAAGAAGCACAAGCTAGTAAAAATGCTTATTATGACTTTATAAATCCATATGGAGTACAAGCAGAAATACAAGCTCAAAATGGATTAAGAAATGATGGATATAGTGAAACAGTTAAATCACAAGCATGGACTACTCAACAAAATAGAACAGCTCAAGCTAGAGCAAAGATGCAAGATGCTAAATTACAGTTTGATAATGCTATAAAAGAAGCATATTTAAACAATGATACATTAACAGCAGAACTTGCTTTAAAAATATTAGAACAACAACAACAAGAAGCATTAAGAAGCTTCAATTATGTTAGTGATACTCAACAAAATAGATTATCTAATAACCAAAACCTAGATAGTGATTATAACAATAGATATAACACATTATATGGACAAATACAGGAAGAAAAAGCTCGTGCTGAAGCCATAAGACAATGGGAAGCAGAAATGGCATTTAAGAAAGAACAGGCAGCTCTAGAACAGCAAAGATGGGAAAGAGAATATGCATTAAGCCAAGCTACAGCTAGTGCTAGATATGGTGGAGGTTCATCAGGCGGCTATGGTGGCTATGGTGGAGATGATTTAGGAGGAGGATACCAAGTAAATACAGCATACTATCAAGGTGATTTAAATAGCGATGCTAATAAATATGGTACATTCTCTAATGGATATCAACCAAAAGGTATAAGTGGACACGGAGAATTAAGTAAAACAGGAGATACTATAACATTCAATACTAATACATTATCTGGTCAAAAGCAAACAGTAGTACAAAATATCTGGAAAGCTAAAGATGGAACTAAATGGTATTGGGATGGAAGATACAACAAATACATTCAATATAAAAAATAATAGGAGGTAGTCATGGCAAATTATTATTTAAATGATGATGGTTCTATAACTAAAAAAAAGAAAAACACAAAAGGAAAAGATTATAGACTAAATGATGATGGAACTATTACTCAAATAAATCTACCAACTGCAAGTAAAACATCAAAAACATCTGATTTCAAAACATTTGTAAACAATATAGAGGGATCAGATGAATATAAATTATACATGCAACAAGAGAAAGAAAAGAAAAAAATAAAAGAACAGCAAGAAAAGGCAGCTAAAGAAGAAAAAGAAAAAGATATGCAAAAACTACAGGGTTTATTGACAGAAAAATACCAAAAATCACAATTACCTACTTATTCTGAAAAGCCTTCTCCGTTTGATACAAGTAGAGGGGTAAATCAAAATAGAAATGTAGAAAATAAAATAAATCCATTTGATGTAAAAAAACAAATGGAGAATATGAAAAACTATGAAAAAAATGATGAAATAGAAAGAATAGTAGACAAATATAGTGAAGATAAAGGTAAGAAATTATTAGATACTGGATTAAGCTCAATTCAAATATTTGGTGAAAACTCATTAAGAGCATTAGAAGGTGTATTTGATTGGGCTGCTGATAAAACTGGTGGTATATCTGACTGGGTAAATACTAAAGCTGAAAAAGCTGTAGGTATGCATAAAGGTAAATCAGAAAAGGAAGTAAACAAAGAAAAAAATAAAGCTAGACAAGAAATGATAAAAACAGATTATACTGGCAAACTTATGGATGCTGTAGGTAAAGAAGATTATAAAGAACTAATTGAATCTAATTCATTAGTAAAAGAAGATAATCTTGCAGGTCAAATAATAGGAGAACTAGGAAAACAATCTGTAAATGTATTACTTACTCATGGAGCAAGTAAAGCAGTATTACCAACTGAAAATATTGATAAACTAGGTAAATGGGGGCAAAGAGGGGTAAAATTATTCAATTTAGCTACTGAATCTGCTCCTATATACACTACTTCATATGGTCAAGCATTACAGGAAGCATATCAAAATGGTGCTACACAAAGTGAAGCTAGAAGATATGCTGCTGGAAGTGCTGCAACTGAAACTATGACAGAGTGGATTACAAGTGGTATTCCTGGTGTAAAAGGAACTAAAGGTAAAGGTTTAGATAAATGGTTCGAAAAACTAATAGGTGAAGAATTAGAACAACCTTCTAAAACATTAACTAAAGCCTTATTAAAATCTGGTTATAAATTAGTAGGTGAATCTTCTGAAGAAGTATTATCGGATTTAATAGATCCATATTTAAAACAATTTACATATGAATATAATAGCCAAAAAGATGCATTAGGAAACTTTGCTGAAGCATCTGGTAAACTACCAACAAAAGAAGATTTACTTCGTACTATTATCATTACCTCAATAACTACAGGTATATTAGAAGCTCCTTCAAATATAAGTGATATTTCTGGAACTATAAAAAATGGTAAAACTAGCAATATTAACATAGATGGAATAGCACATAATAATAATACAATAAGAAATAACTCTAATGCCAACGAAAATGAGGCAATTTCGAACGAAAACACACCAAGTAGTATAAATATGCCTACACCTCAAAATGTGGCTAGAAATGACTTAAATGTGCCTACACAATATAATCAAAATTATAATTTCAATGAAGAAGTAAATACAATGGAAAATCTAGAGGCATATAATGAGAGACAACAAACATTAAATAATCAAAAAATGCAAGAAGAATTAAACAATTCAGTACAAGGTATGAGACAAGAGCTTAATGAAATGAGACAAATGATACCAACAGCAAGTACTGAAGGTATGAACTTACAAGAAAGTGCTGCTAGATATAATATGAATAGCAATTCTGAAGCATTAGCATATACTCAAAAATTATTTGAAAATAGAGGTATACAAGCAAGAGTAGATGGAACTTTACCTCAATTTCAAGATTCAAGTGTTGCTGGATTATGGCTAAAAGATGAAAATGGAAACAGAAGTTTTATAATGAATCCATATGCATCTGAAGATACAGTAATAGAAAATCTAGCAATACATGAACTTACTCATGATTTAATTTCATCTGAAAACAGTAGAAATGCATTAAATACAAGTAGAATCATAGATTATGTTAAAACATTAGATGGATTCGAAGAAGCTAAAAGAAATCTAATTGATACATATTCTAAACAATATAATCCAAATAGTGCAAACTTCAATTCACTAATAGAAGAAGAAATAGTTGCTGATGTATTAGGTAAGAAATTAGGTAATCAAGAGTTTATCAATAGATTAAATCAACAAAACAAGAGTTTGGCTAGAAAAATATATAATTGGGTAGTTGATAAATTAGATACATTAGTAAATCGTGGAGGAAAAGTCAGAAATCAAAGATTATATTGGGAAAATGTTAAAAATAGATTTGAAAAAGCATTCAATATGGAGTATAATAATAGTACAAATGAAGCAAGTACTAGACCTTCATTTACAAATACTGGAACATTTGACCAAAATGAATATAATAGAATTAAAGAAATACAATTACCAGAAGCTGAATATGCAAATGTTGCTTCTATAGTTAATAGTGATACAAGCATAGTTCCTGGAAGAAACTTTATTGAACTTTATGATTATATAACAAAACAATATAAGAACTATGAAATATATTATAAAAAATATGATGAGTTCAAAATTATGAGTGCAGAACCATCATATGATTATTATAGTGAGGTGGAAAATAATGACACAATTACAGAAAGATATAGTATTGGAAATGAAACAGCAAGGAGCAGACAAAGCAACAGTCAATGGGATAATGGGAAAATTGAAAACAGAACAACAGCAGCAACAAATGATGAATTATCTAATATCAATCAGGAATCAAGAAGTTCCAAAGGGAACAATAATCAAAATGGTAGACCAAATAACAGAGAGCTAGATAGCTCTTTTTCTTATGATAGCGATGGTAGAGAACTATCAAAACAACAACAAGAGTTCTTCAAAGATTCTAAAGCTAGAGATAGTCAGGGAAGATTGATAACTTTATATCATGGAACTCAAGATTATGATTTTAATGAGTTTATGGGAGGAACATTCTTAACAGATGACTATATGAATGCTGATGGATATGCATATGGTGAAAGAGTAATAGAAGCATATGCAAATATCAAAAATCCATTAGTGATAGAATGTAATGGTGCAAAATGGGATAAATTAGATACACCTTATGGAACATCTACAAGAGAAATAGCTAGTGGATTAGATGAAAGCAAATATGATGGAATTATATTTAAAAACATCAATGATAATTGGATAGATGATGAAGAGGCTGGTTATCCAGGGGATGTTTATTATGTTCCTAATTCTAATCAAATAAAGGAAGTAGACAATGAAAATCCTACTTCTAATCCTGATATAAGATATTCAAAAGAAGCTAAAAAATGGGATGAGTTTATAGACAAAAATGTAAAACCTACAGGTACAACAGGTACTTTAATGGCAATACATAACTTAAATGAAGATAAATTAAAAGGAATACTTGAATTAGGTGGTTTTCCTGTTCCAAGTATTGCAATAACTGATCCTAATAAAGTAAACCATAGTCAATTTGGTAATATATCAGTATTATTTAATAAAGATACAATAGATCCATCTAATAGTAAAAATGAAGTTTATGATAGAGATGTTTGGAGTCCAACATTTCCACAAGTTGAATATGAATTAAATGAAGATGGTATTGAAAAAGTAGCTAATGATTTAGGTATAGAAGAGTGGAGATTAAGAGATGCTGCAGAAGATAATTCTAAACCTGAATATTTAATTGAAAGATTATTAAGAGAAGAAAAACTAATTGATAAATATATTAATGATAATAATATTAAATATGAAACAGCCTATAAAGATGCTGAAACAAGAGTTGATTTTCATCAAAGAGGTGAAAAAATAAGAAAATTTATTATTAATAATGATTTTGATTTTAGAAAATTATATAAAGATAAAAAACTTCAACAAGAATATTTTGATTTAATTAAAGATTATTATGATAACTCTACTTTACCTGAAGCAGTAAAAGAAAATATATATAATGAAAAAATAACTCAATTAAAAGATTATGTTGATTTTCAAAAAGGTGCTGGTGATCTTGAACCAGTAAGACAATTAAAGAGATATCAAGATGATTTTGATTTAATTAAAAGTGGAGAAAATAAAGTAGTTGATGAATGGCAAACAAACAAAAACAAAAAGGATGCTGCAATTAATAATGGTATAGAAGATTATTTAAGAGAAGAAATCAAAGATGTTTATGGTGATAAAGGCATTAGAAATGATAGAGAAATATTTACACCAAGTGGTAATAGAAGAAGTTTTTGGCAATTACATGATGAATATAATCTTGAAAATATTGTTGATGCATTAACTAAAGGAGATACAACTGGTACACAAAATTGGTTTGCTGGATTTGGACAAATACAAGCAAATATGGCTAATAGATTTAATTCAATAAGTGATATAAAAGCAAATGAAAATAGATTAACAAGTCTAGCAGAAAATAATACAATATTAGAAGAAGCTAGAAATAACATTGAAAATGATATAGATGAAATTGTTGCTAGAAATGATACTGATATGGGCATTGTAAGTGAACTTCTAGCAGATTTTGCTAGAGGAGACTTAACTGTAGATAATTTTAAGCAATTAACAAGAGACTATTATCAAACAACAAGAAATGTACCTGATAGTTTAATAAACAAGATAATAGATGATATGAATGCTTTAAAAAATCTACCTACAGATTATTTTGAAGCAAAACCTCAAAGAGCAGTAGGATTAGATGAAGTAGAAGCATTAGTTATACCAAACAATACTACTGAAGAGTTTAGAAAAGCATTAAATGATGCAGGAATAGATTTTGTTGAGTATGATCCAAATGTAGAAGGTGATAGAAACAGAGTTATCAATAAGTTTGATAATTTAAAGTTTAGTAAGAATCCAAATGGAAAATGGCAAGACTTTGTTAATAAACATTTCAAATCTGAAGGAACTACTACAAAATTAGGCAATATTAAATTACCTGCTAAAAAACAAGTTAATGTTCCTACTAAACAAGAGGCAAGAACAACACCAGTTCCTGTTAAAAAAGAGATAAATGCACCAACATCAGAAAAAACATCAATGCCTATGGTTAAAAATGATGATGTATTAAAAGTTGCATCACAGAATATAGCTAAACAAATAAATAATACAGGTGGCTTTGATTTAAAACAAAGAAGTTGGGTAGAAACATCTACAGAGAGTGATGTATTAAAAGATAAAGTATATATTGATGATTTAGACAAAGGTAAAATAAGCTATGTAGTTCAATCTAATAAGAAATCATTAGATAGTGCTAATAAACATTTAGAAACTTATGGATATGATAAGACATTAGATTATGTTAAAAACATAATGCAAAGCGATAAATTACCAAGTGCTAGTGATGTTGCTTTAATGCAAAGAATGATTCAAGAAGCTTCTAAACGAGGAGATGCTGAAACAGTACAAGATTTGATTATGGATACAGCTATAGTTGGTACTGATTTAGGTCAAGCTACTCAAGCATTATCAATCATTCAAAAACTAACACCAGAAGGTCAATTAAAGATGTATACTAAATTAGTACAAAGAGCAAAAGCTCGTGGTGAAAAATCATTCCAAAATGTAGAAATCACACCTGAAATGGTGCAAGAAATATTAGAAGCATATGATAAAAATGGTAATTATGACCAAAAGGATCTAGATGCCAGAGTAGAAAAGTTTAAACAGAAGATAGCTGAACAAATGAAATCTACTGTAGGAGAAAAAATAGATTCTTGGAGATATTTATCAATGTTAGGAAATCCTAAAACACATATAAGAAACCTTGTTTCTAATATAGCTATGAAAGGTACAATCAAAGTTAAAAATGCTATGGCTAGAACTATGGAAACAGTTTTACCTGTAAAAGATAGAACTAAAACATGGAGAAGAGCTAGCCAAGATGTTAAAAACTATGCTAAACAAACAGCAAACGATATGAAAGGTGTTATTACAGGAGAAAATAAGTACAATGAAAAGAGTGCTATTGAATCCAAAAAGAAAATCTTTAAAAGCAAAATACTAGAAAAGTTAAGTACCTTAAATGGCAATGCACTAGAAGGTGAAGACTGGTTATTTAGTAAAAGTGCATTTAGAAGCACATTACAAGAGTATTTAACAGCAAATGGTATAAAGACACAAGAAGATATCAAAAACAACCCAGAAATCGTTGAAAAGGCTAAATTATATGCTGTAGAACAAGCTGAAATAGCAACATTTAGGCAATATAGTAAATTAGCATCAACAATTAACCAAATAGAAAGAAAAAACAAAGGTGCTAGACTTGCTATTCAAGCATTAGTACCATTTAAGAAAACACCAATAAATGTAGCTAAAGCAGGCTTTAATTATTCACCATTAGGATTAAGTAAGAACTTAACTTATGATTTATGGCAATTAACACATGGAAATATGGAAGCTAGTCAATTTATAGATAATATATCTCAAGGTATGACTGGTACAAGTTTAGCTATACTAGGATATGCACTTGCTAAAGCTGGAATACTAACAGGTAGTGGTGGAGATGACAAAGATGATAAATATGATAAACAACTTGGTAAAACAGGTTATTCACTAAATATTGGTGGAAAATCTTATTCAATATCATGGTTATCACCAGTAGCAATGCCTATGTTAGTAGGTTCAAATGCTTATGAACAATTAGAAGAAGAAAAAGAGTGGGATATGAATGTAGTATCTGATACTCTTGCTAAAACATTAGATCCATTAAATGAAATGTCATTTATGCAAAGTTTAACTAATGCTCTTCAATCATACGGTAGTGGAACAGACAAGATTAAAGGTGCTGGAGAAAGTACTCTACAAAGTTATGTAGGACAGTTCTTCCCAACATTATTTAGTCAAATAGCTGCTGTGTCAGATGATAAGAAGAGATCAACAAAAGCTTCTAATAATAGTTCATATAAGTTTGGAGAACAAACAGTAAGAAGTGTAATGTATAAATTACCTGGTTTAAGACAAAAACTTGAGGTAGCAACAGATGTATGGGGTAATGAAAAAGAACAATCTGATAACATTATAGAAAGAGCATTCGAAAGTTTTATAGCTCCTTATTCTAAAACTAAAGACACTACAACAAAATTAGACAAAGAAATAAAGAGAGTTTACAACGAAACTGGAGAAGGAGGAGTTATTCCAAATATTCCTTATGGATATGTAAGATATAAAAACGAAACTTATAGAATGTCAGCTAATGAGTATACAAATTATAAGAAAACATATGGTCAAAATGCAAATAAATACTTAAATAATTTAATTAACTCAAATGCTTATAAAGATGCTGATGACAATATGAAAGCAAAAATGATAGATAAGGTATACGATTATGCTAGAGCTGAAGCTAACGAGCAATATTTCAAAGACACTGATGTTAAATATTCAAATGATGAACTTAAAGAAATCAAAAAATTAAGAGAATTGAATATCAATAGTAAGACATTACCTGAATATATTGCTAACAAAACTCAAATATCTTCAATAAGAAACTCAAATGCTTATACAACAGAGCAAAAGAAAAATCAAGTAAAAGATATTTTAGTTAATAGTAAACTAGAAAATAATCAATTATCTTATTTATATGGTAAATATTACTCTACTGAAGATAAGTTAAAAGCTTTAAGTGGTGTAAATATGCCAATTAAAGAGTTCATAAAATATGATCTAACTGATTTTACAAGCGACTATAATTCTAGAAATGGTAAGGCTATAACAGGTTCTAGAGAAAAGAAAGTAATTAACTATGTTAAAACTTTAAATCTTTCTCCAGTACAAAAAGCACTACTAATTAAAATGGAATATAATAGTTTTAAAGGATATGATAATCAAATAGTAAATTATGTTAAATCAAGTGGAGCTGATTATTTAGATAAGGCTTATCTTTTGAAAAGGTCTGGATTTAATAATTATGATAAAGAAATCATAAATTATGTAAAACAACATTATTCAACACCAAACGAAAGAGAAGAAGTATTAAAAAATCTAGGCTTTACAGTAAGAAATGGGAGGGTGTATAAATAATGAATAATCAAGATAAAAGAAAATCCCTCACAGCAGAGGAATTAAGACAAAGATACAATTTCGAAGATATAGAAAAAACAAAAAAAGCAACACAGCTTATCAGAGAAACATTAAATCGTGTTGAAGTTCAATTCCAAAGATTTATAGATATAATCAATAGAAGTTTAAGTGAATACCCAAGCCAAGCAGATGGAAACATTACTGCTTGGTTTTTTAATGGTATTCCAACAACTACTCAACCAGAGTTTACTACACCATTAGATCATTTAGGAGATGTTTACTACGATAGAGATAGTGGTAAAGTATACGAATACGAATTAGTAGACAATAATTATGAATGGGTAGAAATAATAGATGCAAAAACTATTGAAGTATTATCTATAGAAGCCTCTGCAGCAGATACGGCAGATAATAGTAGAGTTGTAAATATAGTTCAACCAACACCACCATATTCAATAGGTGATGTATACATAAAAGATGGTAAATATTATCGTTGTAGAGCAAGTAGAAGCGAAGGTAATTATAATCCATTGGATTGGATTCCATCTACTGAATATACAGATGAAATGGTAGGTGCTGATACTAAAGCAGAACTTAATAGATTAGAAGTTGAAGTTCATGAGGGATATGTATCAAATGCCACATTTGAAACTACAGTAAATAGTATCAATGGAAGAGTCGAAGAAACATACTCGTATACGAACACAGTTAAAAATGCTTTAGATCAAACTGATGAAGAACTAGAAGAAGTTAAAAATACAGTATTAGCCAATCAAACTGCTACTGAATATAGTATCAATGTTATCAATCAACAACTTATAGATGGTGTTGTTAAGTTTGATACAGGTACAGGTTATACTTTCGACCTTGAGGGATTAAAAATCAATAAAACAGGTAGCATCATAAGATTACTTTTAGATAACAATGGATTAAGAGTATATCGTAATAATGATGAAGTATTAAGAGCAGATAGTGATGGTGTTAATGCCGAGAACTTAACAGTAAGAAAGTTTTATGTTCAGCGACCAATAAGAGTTGAAAAAACAAAATCAATAACTGATCCAACAAAATCTGGATTAGGAATATTTTGGGTAGGTGATAGTTAATGGCTTTGAAATCTTGGACTAAAGATAAAGACATAGATACACAAGGTGGTGGATTAGGAACATTAAGACTAATTGTAAATGAAGATAGCACAGACATAGCTAATAATAGGTCGAATTGTTCTTATACTTTACAACTTATAATTAAACAAAACTATACATGGAGAGCAAGTAGTGGTTCATGGAGTTTGTGGGGTAGTGCTAGCAATAGTGGAAATATTGCTAGTATGACTTACTATAGCGGTACTACAACTCTTGCAAGTGGTTCATTTACAGTAGGACATAATAGTGATGGTACTGGATCATTCTCAATAGGATTTAGTTTTGATTCATCATATAGATTAAGTGGTAGTGATACATTATCTGGTACATTAACAACAATACCAAGAGCATCCACACCAAGTGCTGCAAACACAGATATAGGCTCTACTGTAAGAATAAATACTAACAGAGCATCTGGTTCGTTTACACATACAATAACTGTATCATTTAGCAATTTTACAAAAACTTGGTCAAATGTAGGTGCATATGTGGATTGGAATACAGCTACAGATGAAGACACATTATATTCAAAAATACCTAATAGTAAGAATGGAACATGTACTATTTCTTGTACTACATATAATGGTGGTTCTAATTTAGGAACAAAAACAGCTACATTTAAATTAACTGCTAATGAAACTATAAATAAACCAACAATAGTAGCAGATGCAGTAGATACAAATAAAACATTAGCAACAGGTAATACAATACAAGATATAACAGGAGATAGCACTAATAAGACAATTATTAAGTATTTGTCAAATGTTGCAATAACTACAACATCAACTCCTAAAAACTATGCAACATTAGCGAGTGTAAAAGTACAATCTGGTGATGGTACATTTGCTACATATGCTCAAGATTTTACAGCAACATTTACAGATGTAGAAACTACATCTTATTCAGCTTCTGCAACAGATAGTCGAGGATATACAGGCACAACTGATATAACAGATCTAGTTATGTTGCCATATACAAGATTATCTATATCTCCAGTAAGGTTATATAAGACTAATCAAACAGCAAATGATTTATATGCAGAAATAGATGGAAACTACTTCAAAGGTAGTTTTAATAATACTGCTAATGTTCTTACATTAAGTTATAAATATAAAGAATCAGGAACAAGTACTTGGTCTAGTTGGGTATCATTAACACCAACTATATCTCAAAGTGAAGATAAATATACTTTTGATGGATTGATAGGAACTAACTTTGATTATCAAAAAATCTATGATTTTGTATTCAAAGTAGAAGATTTAGCAATGGTTCAAACCATAGAAGCTCAATCAGTTCCTGGTATACCAATCATAGGTATATTCGAAGACTTCGTAGAGATGTGGGGAGAAGTATTTGTATATAAAGATTAACGAAAGGAGATTGTGGAAAATGATTAAAATAATTCGTGGGGGGGGGTTGTTATTTAACAACTACCACCCAATATATGAAAGGAGGGAAGAGATTTAGTTATCTTTCCTTCTTTTCATTTAAGGAGTGCATCATATGAAAATAAATGGTGCTACTCAAATTGGAGATACAGAAATTAAATTAAACGATCTATTTGGTAAAATACTATGGAAAAACAACAGCCCATCAAGTAATTTCGTTAATAGTGTGATTACATTGAATAGTGATGATTACGATGAATATGAAATTATTTATAGTTCGACAAATAGTGATACGATGGTTAAAAGTACTGGTAGAATACCTAAAGGGTATTCAACAACACTTTCTATGTCATTTGGTACTGGTTCAGCAGGACCGTATATTAGATTTAGACATTGTACTTATGAAGGTATAACTAAATTACACTTTACTGAAGGAGTTGTTGCTTACAACTCTACAAGACCAGTGGATAATACAGTATGCATACCATTATATGTAATAGGATATAAAACAAATATATTTAATTAACTGTATCAGGTAGTATTTAAATAAAAATACTATGCGAAATGTAAAGATAAACTTATATGAAGTAGGAGACATCTTTTTAACATTAAATAATATAAATCCAGGAACAAGATTTAAAGGTACTTGGGAACTAATAGCTAAAGGTAGAACTTTAGTAGGTGTAGATCCTGATGATACTGATTTTAATGTTGTAGAGAAAACTGGAGGCGAAAAGAAACATAAACTTACGATTGATGAAATGCCTAAACATAATCACAGATTGAATCTTGGAGCTGATACTGGATGGACAACAATTCCTAAAACTGGTGCATCGGCAACAACCAATGGAACTAATGCAATATACAGTGCAGGGAATGACAAACCACACAACAATTTACAACCTTATTTAACATGTTATATATGGTGTCGAACTGCTTAAGGATAACTAATACCTCGAATATGTGGATAACATAATAATTATATGGGGGGGGGGGCAGCATTATTATGCTCTAACCTCCTACGAAAGAGAGGTGGAAGATATTTAATATCTAATCCATCTCTTGGAGGTATTCTATGCTAGGGGTAGGACAAAATATATTTGATATATTCTATCCCATAGGAACTTATTACGAAACAAGTGATACTACTTTTAATCCTAATACAGCACATAGTTGGTATGGAACTTGGGTAGAAGATACAGAAGGACAAACTTTAGTATCAAGAAATAATGGAACATTCAAGACAGTTGGAGCTAATATTGGTGAAGAAACACATAAGTTAACTATAAATGAAATGCCATCACATAACCATAGTGCTGGTAATGGTGTTGTTAGTGAAAGTGGTAGCAATTATTCTGCTTCTATTAGGAACGATGGTGGTGCATTTAAATATATGGTACCAATAGGTAATAAAGGTGGAAGTCAAGCTCACAATAACATTCAACCAAGTAAAGTAGCAATAAGGTGGCATAGAATAGCATAAGTGCGAACTTATGAAATTAAAAAAAGAAATCAAGATAGATGAAACAAATATAGATTTAGAAACAGTTGTTAATAATTGTATATATTCAAGTGGAGAAAAGATAATAGGAACGAGAAATGGCAAACCAGTTTATTTGCAAAGATTTTTTATAAGTAATATAAATCATGCAAATGGTTCAAATAATTTGATGGGAACAGTTCCAAATATATCAGAAATGCTATTTTTGGGCGGAGCATTAAAAATAAATAATAATGGATTTTCAATGCTTCCTTACACATCATATAGCGGACATACTATTAATGCTAATTATGCACAAAACTTGTATTTAATGTATCAAAACTCATCTATATATCTTACAGTACAGCATGGAAGTAGTGTACAAACTTCAAACAATTCATATAAAGATTGCCATGCCACAGCAATATATCAAAAAACAACTGATTAGATATTAAATGTCATTTATATGGCAAATAAATTAAATGTAGATCTTATATACCCTATAGGATCTATTTATATGAGTGTAAATAACACAAATCCATCAATTCTTTTTGGTGGAACTTGGGAACAATTAAAAGACAGATTCTTACTCGGATCTGGAGATACATATACAGCTGGTAATACTGGTGGGGAAGCAACACATAAGCTGGTTGAAAATGAATTGCCAAAACATAGATTTAGATTTACATCTGCTAGACAATATGGCACAGGTAGTGCTACAGATAATTCCTCTAAACTAGGAAGAACCCAGAGTAATGCAGATGGTGTAAGCGATTATTATACAGATTATATTGGTAGTAATCAAGCTCATAATAATATGCCACCATATTTAGTAGTGTATATGTGGAAAAGAATATCATAGGAGGAAAATCATGGAAAATATAACAATAGGTGATGTATCAGCAATATTACTGTTTGCAGTATCTTTTATAGGTGCTATAGAGTTTTTAGCATTAAGAATGAGAAGATATATTAAAACAACAATGCAAGGAGAAATAGAACCATTAAAAAAAGAATTAAAACAGAACTCTTTAAATACTATGAAAAACACTATATGCAATGAAATGATACCATTAAGTGAAAGAGTATCAGTAGGCAAAGATTACATCGATAAGGGTGGTAATGGAGCTGTAAAAATATATGTTCATCAATTAGAAGAAGAATATGAAAAAGAATTAAAGAAAGGAGGGAAATAATGAAACTTAATAATAAAGCTTATGATGTTCTTAAATGGGTAGGACTTATAGGATTGTATGGACTAGCTGTATTAGTGGCAGGTTTAGGTGAAATATGGGGAATACCTTATACAGAACAAATAGTTAAAACTATAAACTTAATAGGAACAGTTTTAGGTATTTGGCTAGGAATATCTAACTATAACTATAATAAAGAAAAATAGAGCAATAGCTCTTTTTATTTTATAAAAATAAGGAGGAATATTTATGGAATATGCAATTTATCCATTTGATGAAATGAAAATAACTCAAAGACACGATGAAGGAAATCATAAACCACATTGGTATGGTTCAACAAACTATAGTGATAAGCCATGGGATGAGGCTTGCAAAGATAGTGGTAGAAGCTACTTTGTACCAGGAAATGATTATGTAATTGAACAAATACTAGGGGCTGGTACATCTATAACTAATACAGTTAGACTAAAATCAGTAAATAAACTAAAAACACCTTATAAAGAAGATCTAGATTACTTATTTATAACATTAACACATATGGAAGAAGAAGATTTACATGAAGTTTATGTAGGGCAAGTAATTCATAAGGGAGAAAAAATCTTAAGAGAAGGTATGGATGGTCAAGCAACAGGTAATCATTTTCACTGTACTGCAAACTTTGGTAAATATTATGGACTATTAGAAAACTCTAATGGTAAATGGTGTTATACATATGAAAAATCATTATTACCAGATGAAGCATTCTATATAGATAAAAACAAAACTACTATATATAATGCTAATGGTTATAATTTTAAAGAAGTAGCACCACAGCCAACACCACCAACACCAAGTGATTATCCATGGGATGGTGTTGTAAAAAAAGGCAGTCCATTATATAGAGAAAATGGTAGTAAATATCCTAATGGAGCAAGCTGCGATAGAGATGTATCTGTTGAAGGAGAATTAAATGGCAGATATAAAGTATGGGGGGAAACATTTAATCCACATGAAGTTTATGTAGATAAAAACAATGTAGTAAGAAAAGGCTCTATATATCCATTTAATGCAACAGTTAAAAAAGGAAGCCCACTATATGATGCTAATGGTAATAAATATCCTAACGGTGCATCAGCTAATAGACCAGTTATAGTACAGGGCGAACTAAATGGTAGATATCAAATATATGGTGAAACATTTACACCGCATGTAGTATATTGTGATAAAAGTTCAATTATAAGATAGGAGGGCAAAATGTTTAAACTATATATAGATAAAGGAACAAGAAAAATGATAGATGTATCTGAAAGTGAGCAAGATATAATAGATACTATGGGTGAATATATAAGAAATGATTTAGAAGCAAGATTTTTAATCATTGAAAGTAGACCAGATGGTGATGATATAAGAGGATTTATAAGAAACCCAGAAGAATATGTAGCATATGCAGAACATTATAATGAAATGCTTAAACGAAAATCTTGTGTTGAACTTAAAAGAGATATTGTTAAAAATGTTAAGGTAAAAAAAATAGGCTCTAGGAAAAACTAGAGTCTTTTTTTATTTGTCTAAATAATTTCTACCAAATATCTTTTGAAAATCTAAATCAGGATATTTTTTATTAAATGCTTCTTGCCCTTTTTTATGCCATATATCATTAAATACTGGATCATCCTGGTATTTTCTATGACAATCTAAACATAATCTTTGACATAATCCATACTGCATAGATAACTTTCTATTCTTGCCTCTAAATACCTCATTCCAGGTTAATTTATAAGTAGATCCACATAGCATACATTTAGAATCATCATCAGTAAATAAACTAAATCTATCTCTTTCTAATTTGTTTAATTTTGAAGTTCTTTTCTTAATTTGCACAGTATTTTGCATTTTATTGTGCATTTTTGCAGTTTTTTTGCAAAAATTAACATTATTTTTGTTTTTTTTGTATTTTTTGTAAGGACAATTATTACATTGACTTAACTTTATTTCTTTATTATAATGTTTACAGATATACTTATGAAAGCCTAGTTTTAGACATTCTAAATTATTCATTTTAACACCTCATTTCTAGGTACTAAATAGGTTCTAAAAAATGAAAAAACTTAATAATGTATGCAGAGTTTAATTTATAACAACCTAGATAAAATAAGAGTAAACGATTTTAAATAATACTATTTAAAGTCTCCCTCTCACTCCGCCATATAGTTTTTTACTCTTATTTAATAAGAGTTTTTATTTTTTTAGGTACTATTTAGGTACTATTTTTTTATATTTTTTTATAAATTATCTAATATATCTATTATCTCATTTTGTATAGTAGGGAATAAATGCATATATGTTTTTTGCATAACATCTATCGTATGCCCTAAACGATCTGACATCATTAAGAATAGTTTTGCTGTATCTGTTTGATTAGATTTAATATATTCGTTAATAAGTAATGATACATGGCTATGTCTAAACTCGTGAATAGTTATTTCAGGAACATCAGCTAGTTTAAAATATTTATGTTTATATCTAGCTATTGTAGTTTCAGGCATAAATCTTGTATTTCCAAATACAAACCAGTTTTCATTAAAATCAGTATACTGCATCATTTCTTTTTTATAAAGTAGTAATTGTTCTTTTAGTGTTTTACTCATTTTAACTTTTCTATTAAGATTATTCTTTGTAGATGTTATTTTAAAATCTTTTTTAGTTTTAATTGATAATGTTTTATTTACTATTATTAAATTATTATTAAAATCTATATCATTCCAATTAAGAGCTTGAACTTCACCTTTTCTCATACCTGTGTAGTATAAAAATATAAAAAATGTTTTCCATGTTATATTATCTATTACAGATATTAATTTATTAAACTCTTCATAGGTAATATATCTTATTTTTTCTTCATCTTTAATTACTTCATCATTCTTCTGTTGAAATCTACCACATATAGCTACTGGATTAGAACTTATGCCATACTTTTTCATAGCAAAATCAAATATTGATTTTAAAATACTATAAATATTATTTAAATATGATAGTTTTAAGCCTTTTTTAGCCATTTCTAGCTTCCACTTGTCTATTATGGATATATTTATATCATTTATATAAAAAGAGCTAAAATATGGCTTTATATGCTTTTTATATAGTCCTTCATAGCAATAGGGTGTAGCTTCTTTTCTAATTTGATATAATTCTTCAAAATATGAATCAGCAACAAGTATAAAAGATTTCTTTATGGGATTGTCTCTTTCCATCAAAAATAATCGTTCTGCTTCTTGTGCTTCTGATTTAGTATAATATTTTTTTGATTTATACTTTTTGTTTATACCACTAAAATCTTTTTTATATGTTAAATAAAACCAGCTTCTACCATCACTTGTCTTATTATTATCTTTATAAACTGCCATAAAAATACCTCCATTTCTTGAAATAGAGTTCTTGTTATGATACAATATTATTGCATATAAAAAGAAACTCTATAGTCCTGTCAGACTTGTTTTAATTTATATGTTTTAGTCTCGTGTTCCAGCACGAGATTTTTTTTAATTGTTATAATTACATGCTTCTTGAATAGTATCTATAATTTTACTCATTCTTACTTCATTACCATCAGCATCATCAGAAAAATATATTTTTTGACCACATACTTCATATGGATCATTTATTTTAATTTTATATGTGTCTTTATCATTACAACCAGTTATAAAAAATAAACATATGAATAAGAATAATATTTTTTTCATAATATACCTCCAATATTACTTAATAAATATCGTACATAATTATTAACTTCTGTTTCATATCTATCAACTTTATAAGCTAATAGATCATTATCTAATTGACCTGTTTGATTTAATTCCAGATGTGATAATTCATGAAGGATAGCTTCCTTCTTTCCTTTATCAGATAAAAAATTATTTATAAATATATTATTGATATTTTTATATGGAAATATAAACCCGTTTATTTTATTAGGTAATTTAATATAAGTAATATTAGCATTATAATGATGTAAAACATCTTCTAAACTAACTTCACCTAATAATAGTTTATATATCATTTTCTCCAAGTTCCTTGTCTATTTCTCGTTTTCTTTTTTCAATAATAAACTTAATATATTCTTTATCTTCATCTGTTAATAAATCCTTATTCTTACTAAAAAGAATCTCTAGTTCATCAAATGTTTTATTACTTTCTATTGTTAAATCTTTCCCAGCAAAGTCCTCCATTGGAATACTGAAAAAATTAGATAATTTAATTGCATTTCCTATTGTTATATCCATTTCATCATTTTCCCATCTAGAGATAGTTGAACGATCTATGTTAAGTTTGTCAGCTAATTCTTGTTGAGAAATATTTTTTTGCTGTCTAATAAACTTTAGATTCTTATTAAAAAACCTAGCCATATCTACCTCCTTCTTAATTATTATTTTAACACAGTTTTGTCAATATGCAACAAAAAAAGTGAAAAAAATCACAAAAAAGTATTGACAAGTGATTATACTCACGATACAATGGGTGTAGATAGGAGGTAAAATATATGCATTTAGATGGAAAGTTAATTGCAGAAGAATTAAGATCATTGAGAAGTAAAAAGAATAAAACTATTGAAGAGGTAAGTAAAGCATTAGATATACATTTCAATACATTATCTAAATATGAAAAAGATGCATCTGATATGCAATTAGGAACTTTAGAAAAAATATTAAATTATTATGAAATAGATGAACTTATTTTTTTTAAAGTTATTCGTGAGTATAATCACATAGATACAGAAATAATTTAAAGTCTGACAGGACTAAAGGAGGTTATAAATGAAAAAAAATAAAACACCAGATGAATTATTAAAACAATATTATTTAACAGCTGAAGAATTAACAGTTATTATTCCACATCTAAAGATAGAAAAAGCAAGAGTATATATAAAAGAAATTAGAGAACAAATGAAACGAGAAAACATATTTGTTCCAGAAACAAGACCTTATGAAGCACTAACTAAACTAATTAAGAAAAAGTTTGGATTATAGGAGGAAAACTATGACAGAAGAAGATAAAGCATATTATGAAGCAAAAGTATTATCTTCTATGGGATTATTTAAAGGTGATCCAGTAGCTTATGCAGATTGGAAAGTAAAAAATACACCTAAACCTGAAGAAGACAAAGGATTCAAAGAAGTAGAAAATCATATGGTAGTTGGAGAATACTACGATAATAAGGAGGATTAAGAATGAAAAGGGTTAAAAAAATCAAACTAAAAGCAAGTTTTTATTACACATTATTATTTATAGCAGATTTTATATTTGTATATAATGCACCACTAATAATTAAAGAAGCAAACACAATAAATCAATATCGATTAAATTGGTTAATAATGTTTGTAGTCTTAATGGTAAATGGACTAGCTATATGTATGTTAGAAGATAAAAAAAGGAGATAGTTATGAAGAAACAAAAAAAAGAAACCTGTGGCAAGATTTCTTA
>Ga0247608_10001157_pt1 | contig 38124 bp, 36 predicted proteins | sample 176DNAGHGlowgp2_FD_193490 | JGI IMG/M metagenome (GOLD analysis project Ga0247608, IMG submission 193490) | Sheep rumen microbial communities from Palmerston North, Manawatu-Wanganui, New Zealand - 1766 DNA GHGlow gp2 | ecosystem: Host-associated > Mammals > Digestive system > Stomach > Rumen ...
ATAAGTGAATATAAGTAGCTCCCGTTGGTTTATCAATTACTTTGACATTTCTTTCTTTAGTAATATTTCCTAGCGTATAGCTTATTTTATAGTTACCAATCTTATCACTATTAATATTGGTACTAACAACTACTTCTTGGGTTAAATCATTACCTTCATCATCGATTCCTTTATAACCAGGTTCTACAAAGATATCTCCTTGATACATGGTAATATTAGTACTTCCCATTAAATCAATGAAATATAACTTTTCTTCATAAACTATTTGTTCCCTATTAAATAATTTACTAACTAAGAAAATAATAACAATTAAAAGGATAATACCACCAATAATAATTAGAGGCAATATAGGAAAATTAAATTGACGTTTTTCTTGATGTTGTTGCGTATTATTAAAATCTGAATCATCCAAATCATCTTTATGATTTAAAAACATACATATACCTCCCTATTATCTATTATTATTGTATCATAATTATCTATTTTTGTATAATAAAAAGATATTTATATCAAATATAAATATCCTGGATATTTGCTATTGGAATATACTCATTATCAATTGTTATTAAATTATTATTGTATAATCCAATAATTTTTCTAGTAATTACTTTATTATCAATCATTATATGAACTAACTTACTATAAATAAAAGTATTACTATTGACAATTTCATTAATTTTCTTTCTAATCGTATCTACTTCTAAGGTATTAAAACTATGATGTTCATTTATCGATGTATATATTTTTTTATTATTATGAAATTCTTTAGTTATTTTATTTTGATACATTTTAGGCTTTTCACTCATATTATCCTCCAATATAATATATGCTTTTTATTACTTTTTTAGGTATAAAAAAATATCTATATGTGTTAAAATATAAATAAGGATGTGATAACTTGAAAAATATTTCTAAATATAAAGTTGATTTAAATGTCTTGATTCCTATCTTTATTTTTTTTGTTATCAGTGTTATATCAATATACTCAACCAAAAGACTACTGCCAATTGAATATAGTAATCTTTGGATAAAACAAATAATTTGGTATGTTATTGGTATTTCTTTGGCATATTTCATAATGTTATTAGGAAATAAATTTCTTTATAATAATGCCTATCTCTTTTATTTAGTTGGAATTATTTTATTAGCATTAGTTTTACAGTTTGGAATTACTATTAATAATGCCACTTGTTGGTTTAAAATTCCATTAATAGGTACTCTTCAACCAAGTGAATTCATGAAAATATTTTTAATTATTATGCTTGCTAGAATGATCAATGATTTTAATGAAACATACAAAAATCCTGATGCAATCAATGAACTAAAATTTATTATCAAAGTATTAATTGTTGTATTTATTCCATCGATACTTACTTTTATCGAACCTGATACTGGAGCAGTAATTATGTATCTAATTATTACCATGATAATGCTCTTTATTGGTGGTTTAAGAAAAAGATGGTTCGTTTTAACATTATTAATTATTACTCTCTTCTTAAGTAGTTTATTAATGATTTATCACTTTAATCAAGATTTATTTATCAAAGTATTCGGCACAACATTCTTTTACCGTATGGATAGAATTACCAATTGGTCTTCAGTTGATGGCATGCAATTAAAAAATTCGCTTATTGCTATCGGTTCAGCAGGTACAATTGGCCATGGCATAAATAAAACACCAATCTATTTTCCAGAAATGCAGAATGACTTCATATTTGCAGTATTTTCATCAAATACCGGTTTCATTGGAACACTTTTACTAATAATTACAATTATCTACTTTGACTTTACTTTAATTGGCTATACCAATAAAACATCAAACGCCATTGATAAATATTCCATTGGTGGAATTATTGGTGTTCTTTTATTCAGTCAAATATATAATATTTCGATGACAATAGGCCTTCTTCCCATCATGGGTATTACTCTTCCATTCATTTCATATGGTGGCTCCTCATTACTCTCATATATGTTGCTCTTAGGAATGATTTTTAATATTTCCAATGAAAGCTTACGTTATACCAATTAAAAAGATGACTTAGTCATCTTTTTCTATCCAATATAATTCAACATCAAAATTTTTATCAGGTATTTGTTTAACTCTTAATGTTAAAGTAACCGTAACTATGCTATCAGCTACCTTTACACAATTAATTTCACCTATTTTAGTATATTCATTGACAACATCAATCATCTCACCATCGATTGATATCTTTTTATCTGTTACTTCAATTTTTTCTCTAACTTCAGCACAAGTAGCACCTTTTAGTTTTGACATTATCCCATTCATAATAATTGCTTGATCTGTAGATACCAAAGTTTCAACTAATAAATCAGCATTTTTATTTTTAAGTTTTACCGTCATATTGAGTAGAAAATAGGCCATTCCAAAAGCTATTGCTGTTGCTAAAATTATTTCCACCAACATATATCCACGCTTATTAAGTCTCATCAGGCACCTCCAAATAAGCATACCTGCAATCATCTTCATCTAGTTTATTGCATCGCTCGATTATTAAAACATAATCACTATTAGTCAAATCGACAGCATCAACCATATAACTAATATAATCTTTATATGTTGGATGTATTTTAGTATTTCCAAGTACATTTGCTGATAAATTACTTTCATTATTATAAATTAAAAATACTTTTTCATTATAACGATTATTATCGATATATGCTAATTCTGTAAATTTATTGCTTACGGCTTCACTTTTCTTGGTTACCCAAGCATCTGCATAATAGTCTCTATATAAATCCAAACGATATAAAGCAGCTGTATCATAATAGCTAAGTCGTGTCATATAAACCTTATATATTTTATTATAACTGATAAAAATTCCTGCTAAAAAGGTTAGAATAATCGCCGAAACCACAATTACTTCAGCCATCATAAAACCATTCTTATCTAGTTTCATAATTACCTCCTAACCACATGATAATTCATCATAAGTAAAGTTTTGACCATTAGTATATCTAACCCCGCCACCGAAAAGTTCACCATTTGCATTAGTTAATTCTTCGTTTGATAACCCTAATAAGCCAACACTAATACAGCCAGAAGAACCTAAACTATTTTTATGTCCTTCATAATACACACCAGCATATTCTTCAATAATTGCAATCTTCTTTTGATCTTGGCTTGCTTTATTTCTTTCAATCGCTGCACTAATTGATGATATTGCCATTACTGATATTGCAAGTAGAATTACTACTACTGCCAAAAGTTCTATTAATGTAAATCCCTTTTTATTTAGTTTCATATTCTTTCCTCAATTTCTTTATTTTAACTGCAGTCTCTACTCTACCACTTATAAGTTCTCCAATTGAATTACCATAATTAAGTTCGCTAATAAGTGCTGCAAGTTTTTCAGAGCAGTCAACCGATTTAAACCATTTCATTTCCTTTATATATTTTGGTACATAACTAACATTTGATGCATATACCCTATCAATTATGCCTTTTTCATAAGCTTCCTCAAATTTTTCTATTCCTTCAGTAAATAAGGCAAAAGTAACTATTAAAAAGATTTTTTCTACTCCTAATTTTTTAATTGATTCAGCAGTATCTAAAATTGACCCACCAGAAGCAATCATGTCATCAGCTACGATTACATATTTTCCTTCCATATCACTAGGTCCTGAAAATTGATGATCAATTATCGGATTCTTACCATTAACTACTTTTGTATAATCTCTTCGTTTATAAAATGAACCTATTTCTACATTGCCAAGCAAATCAGCGAAAAATCTTGCTCTTTTCATGGCCCCTTCATCTGGAGAAACACAAACAAATTTAGAGAAATCTCTTATTTTTTCATAATTTAATAAATCCCAAAGCATAATATCGCCTAAATACATATTTTCAAAGGCCATTCCAGGGACCGCGTTCATAACTCCTTTGTTATGAACATCACAAGTAACAATTTCGTTTACTTTCATTTTTTCAAGTTCTTGCAGTGCAACAGCACAATCAAGACTCTCTCTAGAATCTTTTTTGTCTTGTCTTGATTCATATAAATATGGCATAATTATTGTTCTTTTATGAGCATGACCACATTCAGCACTAAGTATTCTCTTAATATCCATAAAATGTTCATCCGGACTCATATAATGAGTTCTACCATAATTACAATATGACACATCATAGTTGCTGACATCACTCATTATATATAAATCCTTATCCCTAACTGATTCGTTAATAACTGCCTTACCTTCACCATTATTAAATCTAACCATTGAAACATCAATTAAATAATTATCATTACTCTTTCTAATTTCTTGAATATGTTTATTAACTTTTTCTCCAAACTCCTTAAAATTTTCTGGGACAATTATTTTTAATTCACTCATTACTACTCATACTCCTTACATTATTTCTAATTTATTAAATTTTATATTTAAATAATTTCTACTCGCCAAATAATCACACATATGAACAAATCTTCCTAACTTATCACTAGGTATTGGTAATACAACCTTACTGTATTTATTCGTATTCCATTTACCCATATGACTCTCTATCATAGAACACATTTTTCTAACCAAATCAATATTCATCTTTAATTCACTTGCATGTTCCATTATTAATTTAGATACAAGTAACGGATGATCAAATCTTGTATATTCTTCCTCTCCCATTCCTTTTTTAAGTCCATCATGCATAATTAAAGCCATAATTATTAAATCTTTATCTTCATCCGTAAAAGTATCATTTATCATAAACAAGTCATATGCAATTCTTACTGCTGCTTTCGTATGTTTCAAAAGCCCATGTTCTGTACTAGCAAACCTTGGATGATATTTTCCGGTACTTGATGCGGGTATTTTAAAGAAATAGTCAGGTAACAAATTAATTAAATACTTTATATCTTCTCTTTTGTTTTTATCCTTAATGTACCCTATTTCTGTTTCAAAATATTTTATTTTATTCATTTTTTCCTCTTATATTAACATCAACTTTTGTATATGGAATTTCAATTTTATATTTATCAAAATATTTTTTTAGAATCATATTAAAATCTCTTTTAACTTGAAATCTTATATTTGCTTTACATTCTAACATAACCATATATTTAATACTACTAGATGCAAATTCCTGAATTCCTAGCAACTTATAATTACCAACATATCCCTCAATCTTTTCAATTTCATCTGTCATTTCATTCAAACATTTTTCTAACTTATCGATATCTGTATCATAAGCTACATCAATATTAATATAATGAGTAGTATTATTAATACTATAATTCATAACCTTTTTAAATGCTGAATTAGCTATTACCATTCCTTCACCAGTAGCAGCTTTTATTTTGGTAGTCATAAGTCCAAAAGACACAACTTCACCGGTAAAGCCATCAATAGTTACTACATCACCAATTGCATAATGATTATCAAATAGAATCAATACTCCTGCCAAAAAGTCTCTAACCATATCTTGTAAAGCTAGGCCAATAATAACTCCGGCCACTCCAATGGATGTAATAAGCCCAGAAGTATCAACTCCATATACCGAAAGGATTGCTAAAACAACGAAAATCATTATTAAGTATTTAATAATATTTTTAAGTAATGAAATAATTGTCTTTTTCTTTCTATCAGCATATTTCGTCTTACTAATTTTCTTCATTAAAAATTTAATAACATTATAAATAATTACTCCAATAATTATATATACAATTGGTAATATAAATTTCTTACTTAATATAAATTTTACCATGCTCCACCCCACTATTTCTTAAATATAGATGCTATTGTTTTAAATGCCTTAAGAATTGTTTTTCTATTTTTAACAATAGCCGTTGCCAAAGCACCAGTTGCCACAACTACTTTGGTTGCGTTTTCCGCAATCTTTTTTGTTTTATCGCTAACCCTATCTAAAACACTTTCACCAGTTTTAGTACTGATAATTTTTTCCACTATTTTTCTTGCATCAAGCAAATTATTGCAAATAAAAGATACATCTTTAACATTAGTTTGCAATATTACTATTTTATTATTTTGTTCTATTTTAACTTTATCATTATCCATTTTTATATTATCTATTAAAATAGTTTCAATAGGTTTCATTTTCTTTCTAAACAAACCCTTTTCTTGCTCAAATATTAACCTCTTATTAGTTAAAGTTAATTGGGTATCGATATTTCTATATTTAACAATCGTTTTATGAAGTTCTCTTTCATCGTTTTCCAATTTATTATTCATAATTAATCCTCCATTACTTACTTTTAAAATTATAACTTACTACCAATAATTTTCTCTAAAAAATAATTTTCTAAATATAAGTATTCTTTTTTACATCTTAAATAATTATTAACTACTTCCAAATAATTATCATTAATTAATTCTTTAATTATTTCTCTATCTAATAAATCATCATTATATTTTAAATTAAAATTATTAATATTTATTCCTTCAACTAATCGAAGTCCTAAAATTAAATCATTTTCTTTACAAATGGCCTCATCTTCATATTCTCTTTTATCTTCATACTTGCCATTTAAATATTTATGCATATTTCTTGTATTACTAATACGATAATTATCAAGATAACTTACAGCTCCTAACCCAAAGCCATAATAATTACCATTTAACCAATAATTCTTATTATGCATACTTTCATAACCATCTTTTGCATAATTACTAATTTCATAATGATGATAGCCATTTTTACTTAAGGTATTACATATATATTTATACATTTCACTATCTATATCTTGATCAATATAATCGTGCTTATCAATAAATAATTTAGTATGCTCTTCAAGTATCAACGAATAACATGATACGTGTGGAATATCTAATTTCAAAAACTTATCTATATCATTTTTAACAATTTCTATATCATCAGTAACACCATATATTAAATCAATATTAATATTATCAAAGTACTTTTTAGTCATATAAATATTATCAAAAATCATATCTTCATCATGACTACGTCCTAATATCTTTCCTATATTTTTATCAAAAGATTCTACCCCAAAACTAATCCTGTTTATTCCATAACTTTTAAAGATATTTATCTTATCAATATCGATACTTTCAATATTACATTCAATTGTATATTCATATTCATTATCTAATTTAAAGACTGATATAATACTAAGTAATCTATCTAATTCATCTAAAGTAAGACTACTAGGAGTTCCACCACCAATATAAATAGTTTTAATTTTCTCGTCCTTATATCTTGTTTTTATTTCTTTCTCTAAACTAGCTAGATATTTATCTACATATTCAGAATTATATAATATTTTACAAAAATCACAGTAAGTACATATCTCCCTACAAAAAGGAATATGAATATAAACACCTAACATTTTACCACTCTATTTCTTTAAGATTATTCTTTTTTAAAAATGCATTTGTTTTAGAAAATGGTTTGCTACCAAAAAAACCATAATTAACTGAAAAAGGACTCGGATGACTTGAACTAATTACTAAATGTCTAGGATTAGTGATATATTTAATCTTACTTTTAGCAAAATTACCCCAAAGAATAAATACTACAGGTTCCATTTTTTCATTCAGTTTTTTTATAACACTATCCGTAAATTCTTCCCAGCCAATAAATTTATGACTAGCTGGTTTATCTTTTTCAACTGTTAAAACACTATTTAACAATAATACTCCAGATTTAGCCCAATCAGATAAATCTGTACTTGTTCTTACTATACCTAAATCATCATATAATTCCTTAAAAATATTTTTAAGCGATGGTGGCATATTAATTCCCTCATTAACTGAAAAACATAAGCCATTCGCTTCTCCTACACCATGATAAGGATCTTGCCCCAAAATAACTACTTTCGTATTTTGGTATGATGTCTCTCTAAATGCATAGAAAACTTTATTTGCCGGAGGAAATATTATTTTATTTTTATATTCATTCCTGACAAGTTCTTTAATTTTTAGAAAATATTCCTTTTTATATTCTTCAGCCAAAACATTATCCCAATCATTACCAATCATGCTTAAGCATCCTCTTCTTTAGGAACAACCGGAGTAATTGGTTTAACTGGTAATTCAGCATCACCATAACCCGGAGTAACTGGATCAACTGGTAATTCAACATTACCACTAGAGCTAGGAGCAATTGGTTCGATGTCATCATCGTGGATAATAATTCCTGAATGTATAGAACGTGAAGGAAAACTTGGTGTTGATGGAAGATTACTATCACCATTACCAGTATTAATACTTTCACTATATTCAAAAGAACATGAACTATTATCACTAATACTAGTTACTATTAAAGAGCCATTTTGATAATCAATTTGAATTACGCAAGAACTAATATCACTATTATCTAAGGGATTAACAATTCCATATTTATCATTACTACCAGTACTATTTCCCTTTAAATAGCCATATTTAACTAAGTCTCCCAATGTAACTCTACCATCAGTGCTACAAGTTATTCCACTATTATTATCATATTCATATTTGCATTCTTGATAATATAATTCACTCGCATCCTTAATATTTTCAATTAATAAATTGTAATTATTCTTTTTAGCGTTTTTTATTATAGCTATAACCGAATATGTACTAATCGATAACACTAAAGTAAGTACGACAATTGTAGCTAATAATTCTACCAATGTAAATCCTTTTCTATTCATATCTTATCACCTACCTATATTATATAATAATTATCTTTATTTTTAAATACTTTTCCTTTAGTTTTACACAATAAAAGATGATTAATATATAATCATCTATTTATTCACTAAACTTATACGAGTACTATTTTCAACATAATCCATTCCAATATTACCAAAGTAGAATAATTCTTTGTTTAGTCCTCCACGAATCACATAATCTCTATAACTTACAATACCCATTCCATTGTACCAAGTATTTTTATCAGCTAAAACAACTTCTGTAGTAGCTGTTCCAATTGTCGATTCACCTAATACATATTCACCACTACCACCAGCCATATCGTAAACCCCATAAATATTTCTTGTCGTTGTATCCTGGCGATTATTACCTGTTACATATGTACCATTAACCGCTATTTTACTACAACCATCACCATTACATACACCATACATAGAATGTGATAAATATAGCGTTGCACCCCATTCTAAATTATTTATCATATGACTTTCAGCATTATTTATCTTGTAAGCTTCACTAATTCCATCACCAATAGTTTGATAGTTTTCTACCGTATCACCATGATAACTTTCTACCCCAGATACAAAACGATAATTATCATTATTTTTAGAGATTTCATATTTACTTATCCAAAAGCCTCTTAAATTATCACCAAAAGCAGGATGAGTAAGATACTTATCATTTTCCTTTTCTTGATTAGTACTATTTAAACCATTTTCAAAAACAACATCAATACCATTATCATATGCATTATAACTATCCGTACCATCACTATTTACATTCCATAATTTATATCTAAATCGAGGAATCCATACAAAATAACCTAAAACATCACTTTCATCAATTGCCGTACCAATCGTATGATATTTATTACGATTATTAACTACTACGGCATTAGCCCATTTTTGATCATGATAACTATACCATAGATTATTTTGGTTACTATTTTTTTCATCAGCTACAACCCATACCCCGTTATTATAACTAACCGGTATCATGTTATTATATAATTCAGGTTTATTAGCACAAGTCGCGTCATAATTAGGAACCCTTTCAAATTTTTTCTTATTACCACTATATAAAGCAATAAATACTTTCATACTCATTTTACTATCAAGAATGTTACTTTGATCAACTAATTCGCAAGTTTCTAAATCATCACACGCTTCACTTATCCAAAAAATAAGCACATAATTATCATAATCTTTATCATATCTTACTAAATTCTCCTGAATATCTGTAAGATGCATACTATCACTAAGCACATCGCCATCAAATAATGGATCCAAACTACCATTAGAAATTAGTTTTCCATTCTTATATAAATTCCATTTAGTATATTTATTTAATAATGAACAATCGACATCCATTTCATTTAACATGACATCATAGATTAATTTTTCATCACCATTAGTTTTAGTTCCTCTAACTGAGAATGCTACCCTAATAACATTATCAGTCGTATTATAATTTACTAAGCTATCATCCATCGGCTCCAAATCACTAATTGTGACATAATTATCACCAACATAATCTATATCATATTCACCAGTTGTAATCATGGTTGCTGTTCGATCATCTAATAATTTACTCGTTGCAAAAGTAATTCCCACAATTCCCAAAGCAATTATCAAAAGTTCAAATAATATTACTAACACATTCTTATTTTTAATCGTATCTTTCATATTAACATTCCTTTCTCTAACCCAATTATATTATAAATAAATAATTTAAACAAGTAAAAAGAAAATGTTTTCTTAATTAAACATTCTCTTGACACTAATTATCTAAAATATGTACTAGATATATCCAATCTCTTGGTTAATTCGATATCCGGATTAACTCTCTTTAATACTTTATTTAAATGTGGTTTATTTTCAGCATCAGATAAAATTAATCTAAGCCCATCTTTTACTTCCTGACTAACATCTAAAGCGTTAATCACTTTCACAAAATATTCATCAGACATATGTAATCTAACGATAGAACCAGTAACTAAATGCTGAAGAGCAACAATTGTATAAACAAATATATCATTATCTATTCTTGATGTTTCTTTATCATAAGTACGTTTAAACCAATTTCTCCTACCAGGAATTAAATCATAATCATAATCTAAAAATGCATAATTATCGGTATCGACAAATCTAACTTCACCACTTTTATCAATTAAAATATGATCATCCCTAATATCACCAAGAGTTATTCCACTTTTATGTATTCTCCCAATCGCCTTATCAGCTATCATAATATATTCCAAAACTTTTTTCATATCTTTAAGTCCATCTAATCTACTAAAATCATAACAACTAGGATTAGGATTAATTAAATCCATATAATAACCTTCTTTTTTTAAATTAAGGTATCCTACTAGTCCTTTAGGAAAACAAAAGTTTTTATCTTTAATTCTAGCTAATTCTTCAATTTTAGCAAATTTATTCGTAAGTTTTTCTCTTTTTTCAAAAAACTCAAATACTTTTATAGCCGTCTTTTCATCATACTTAAAAACAGAACCTTCTTCCCCAGAACCAAGACATGGATACTTAGTAAGAAGTTTCTTCTCATCAACAACCTTTATTGGTAAACTTGTATGATAAATACTATCTTTTACATAACTCACAATACCATCCCCCAAATCGGCTATGTATTATAACACTAATTAAATAAAAATGCAAAAGTGCTTGGCTTATTTGTCTCAAAAGCATATAATTACTTCAGGAAAGGGAAATGGTCTCACTGAATGTCCAGTGGGTGTCATTTTCCTTTTTTAAATATGCCAAAAAGGTTATTACCATTCTTTACTATAATTATCTCTACATATTGTGTCTCTTTATATTTAAATACTCTATTAATTTGTTCATATATTTCGGCATCTGTAAAATTAGAATCAGTACAATCAATTAAGAATATTGTAGCCTGCTTATATTTATTTTGTAAGGCATGATAAAACACACTTCTCCCCTTGCCATTCTTTATAACATATTTAGCATTTCTTACTTCCCTCACAATTTTATTTGCATTACTCAACCACTCATTAATAATGTTCTTGTAAAATATCTCATGTCCAGCTTTACTCTCAAATATATAATATACATGACTTTCTAATACTTCATACATTGCTAATCATCTCCGTAGTATCAAAATACTATTTAGATGAATCTAAGTCAACCCTTTTATTATATATTATAAAATTCGTTAAATTACTGCTAATAAAGTATAACAGATAATTGTTTTCTACTGATTTAAACCCATAATTATATCTAGGCAAAAAATTGAACCTATGGTATAATATAAAATCATCAAAAGGAAGTGTATTATGAAATATTATAAAACTGAAAATTTATATGTTGGATTGCTAGGAATAGTTAGAAAAATTGATAGTAATAAAATAAGGATAGAAAACACAAATAAGTTTATTATATATAGAAAAGAAGTAATAGATCCAATATCTATTTATCGTCATGATATGGCTAAAGATATTTTTTCAGATAAATTATACTATTTCTTTAGTGGAAATGAATTTCCGAAAGATACAATATTTAAGGCTATAAATAGCCATGCTATAAGTGAATCGTATCCGATTGAAAATTATCTTGATTTTCCTAAAAAGAAAGTTTCTAGAAGTGAATTACTGGTTATTCTTGACAAACTTAATCATCCGCATGAAGAAGAAAAGAAAGAAGAAGCAACTGAGCCAATTACTGATAATATTCTTAAAACCATTTTAGAAACTAGTGACTTAGTCAAAGTAAGTAGTATTTCTGAAGAATTAAAAGAAACAACTATTAAAGAATTAGAAACACTTGCTGAAAATTATGTTAAAGATATTGAAGAATTTAATAAAGAAGGCAGTATCAATCCATTTGATAGTGAATATCAAATTAGAATGATGTACATAAAATCTCTTGTCGACGTTGAAGCTAAAATTAGTGATCCCAAAGCAATAAAAACACATAGTTTAAAAATGCAACTTCAAACATTTAAAAAGGAACTTAATCAAAATGATTAAATTCCTTTTCTTTTAGAATTTGATTTTCTCTTCGATATAATTAACTACATCATCTATATTTAATGTAATCTGTTCCATTGTATCTCTATCTCTTACTGTTACTGTACCATTATTAACCGTTTCATCATCAATCGTTATTGAAAATGGTGTTCCAATCGCATCTTGGCGCCTATATCTTTTACCAATTGAACCAGTTTCATCATAACTAGTCATAAAATGTTTATTTAACTTTTCATATATTTCCAAAGCTTTTTCACTATGATACTTTTTAACAAGTGGAAGCACACTACATTTATATGGAGCAAGATATGGATGAAATTTCATTACTTCTCTCGTATCATTTTCTAACTCTTCTTTGTGATAAGCATTAAATAATACTGCTAATACCGTCCTATCAAGTCCATAAGTAGATTCAACTATATATGGAATAAATTTCTCATTTGTCTCAGGATCAATATATTCTTGTTTAACTCCAGAATATTCCTGGTGACGAGTTAAATCGAAATTAGTTCGATTGTGAGTTCCATTAATTTCCCCCCAACCAAATGGAAATAAATATTCGATATCACAGGCTGCTTTCGCATAATGAGCTAATTTTTCATGATCATGGAATCTTAACTTATCTTCTGGAAGTCCTAAATCCATATAGAACTTTTTACCATATTCTTTAAAGTAATTATATAATTCCATATCACTACCCTCTTTACAGAAAGTTTGATATTCCATTTGTTCAAATTCAATCGTTCTAAATGTAAAATTACCAGGAGTAATTTCATTTCTAAAGGCTTTACCAATTTGTCCAATACTAAAAGGTAATTTTGCCCTCATTGCTCTCTGAACATTCAAGAAATTGACATATTCTCCTTGCGCATTTTCCGGCCTTAAATATACGACATTCTTACTATCATTAGTAACTCCACGATATGTTTGAAACATCAAATTAAATTCACGAATATCAGTAAAATTACTTTTACCACATTTTGGACATGGTACTTTATTTTCTTTAAGATAATCCATCATTTCTTCTTTGGTCATACCATCACCGATTGATGAATGTGTATAATCATTAATTAAATTATCTACTCTGTGTCTTGTCTTACATTCTTTACAATCTACAAGTGGATCTGAAAAACTAGCTACATGGCCTGATGCTTCCCATACTCTTGGATGCATCAAAATATCAGCATCAACTTCATAAGCATTCTTTCTTTCTTGAATAAATCTCTTTCTCCAAGCATCCTTAATATTATTTTTAAGTCTAGAACCTAATGGACCATAATCCCAAGTATTAGCAAGTCCTCCGTATATTTCACTTCCTTGAAATATAAAACCATATTGTTTGCAGTAATTAACCATTTCTTGCATTGTTATTTCATTTTTCATTTTCATCTCTCCTTAACTCTTTAATCTTAATTCATAATTATCTTGATATAATAAATTAATATAATCAATAAATAACTCTACCAAACATGTTATCTTATCAACATCTTCCTGCCCAACATCATCATATAATTTTATGATGTTTTTATTATCACCAATGGTAAAATAATTTAAATATTTATAAAGTGATATTGCCCATTCATCTACTTCATGAATTTGTAATTTACCATCTTCATTCTTTTCAAAAACATATATTAAACTAAATAAATCAAAATATTCTTCCATATAGCTTTCCGAAAAGCCATTTAATAACATCCCGAAACTCTCGGCATCATCCATAATTCCATTATATAAAGCTATAACGTTCGTCAAAAATAATGCTCGTCTCTTTATCATTAAATCAATTTTATCCATCATATCCCCCATTAAATAAAAAGAATCCTAGAAAACATAAAGACGAAAATTTTTCCGCGGTCCCACTTTATTTATTCCTAAGAATCTCTCAAAATACATTGCTGCTAGGTTTCCAAGCCCGTCATCGCATTCATAAAACTAATTAAATTATAACACTACTTTTTATTTAAAGCAATTATTTTTGATTATAGACAACTAACTTGTGCTGTGCTCTAGTAATTGCTACATAATATAAATATTTTTCACTATTAGTATATTTATTATTTTTGTCTGTATAAATTACTACACTATCAAATTCTAGTCCCTTAGCCATATATACTGGTACAACAATTAAATCACGATTAAATTTTTTACTATTATTATCAATCTTAGATATTCCCGTATCCTTTAACATATCATATATCTTATCGCATTCCATTTGATTCTTGGTAATTATTGCCATACTCTTACCATTACATAGTTTAATATCTTCACGTAACTGACTATTTAAATCGTCAGCTTCTTTTTCAATTACTGGCATACTTTCATTTCTTCTTATGGCACTGACATGACTAAGTCCTAATACTTTATTACTATAATTAATTATCTCCTCTGTGGAACGATATGTTTTTGTAAGTTCAATATATTTAGAACTATCAAGTATCTTACATAAATCTTCCAAAGAATCATATTTATAATATGGATTAATTGTTTGATTAATATCACCAAGTATTGTATATGAAGCATTTTTAAATATCTTGCTAATTAATTTAATTTGTCCTAAAGAATAATCTTGGGCTTCATCAATAACAATTTCCTTAATATAAGTGTTATAGTTATAACCATACAATTTGCATTTCATATAGACATATAAACAAGCATCATCATAGTTAAGTAGCTCACGATTATTTTTAATATTACTAATATCTCTTTTAACTAAACTATCTTCACTCTTAAAGAAATCAACATATATATCTAGTAAATTTAATTTAATATTTAATCTTTCATATAATTCACTAAGAATTTTCTTTGCCTTACCCAAACTGCCATTAAAATTATTTTCGCTAATTTTATCAGCCATAAATTTAAGTCTCTCACTTACTCCAAACTTACTATATCTATCCTTTAACATATAATTAAGTTCATCTAAAGTATAACTATAATCTCTTGTAAATAAGTCATCTATAAATTTTAATTTTTTTGTAATTTTATCAATATAATTATCAATATCATCATACACTCTATCACTTTGCTTATACTTAATAAAATCAAAGTCATCTTTATTCGTATAACTTCTTTCGATAAAAGCTGTGAATGTTTCAACCTTTTTAAACTCTTTAATTTCCATATCGAGAAAATCATTAATAGTTGTTTGCATTGTATTTTGTTCACCAAGTTCTGGCAAAACATTAGATATATATTCAGAAAATATTTTGTTTGGTGAAAAAATTAAAACATTATTTGATTTTAAATTATCTATTTTGTATAAAAGAAAAGCTATTCGATGTAATGCCACACTTGTTTTTCCAGAACCAGCAATTCCTTGAACAATCAGGTTCTTATCATCAGTATTTCTAATAACTTTATTCTGTTCTGCTTGAATCGTATCGACAATATTTTTCATTTTATCAGACGATTCGCTAGCTAATACTTCTTGCAATAACTCATCATCAATATTAATATTATTATCAAAAATATGTAACAATTTGCCATCTTTAATTGTATATTGTCTTTTTTTAGTTATTTCCCCATAAATTCTTCCCATTGGGGCTAAGTAATTAGCTTTACCTACTTCATAATCATAAAACAAATTACAAATAGGGCTTCGCCAATCATGAACATAATAATTGTTATTATCATCAATTACATGGGTTATTCCAATATAAACATCATCAATACTATCATTATTTTTAAAGACTATCCTCCCAAAATATGGTTTATTTTGAATTTTGAATAATCTTTGCAAGTATTCTCCCTTTCCCATCATCATACGAATCTCTAAATCGTTATTAGACATCATTGTCTTTAATTCTGCTCCGTCCATATCAGCCCTACTATCCCACATGAACTTTTTAAATTCTAATACTTTTTCATCTCGATCATATAACTCTTGTCCCAATGCACTAATCTTACTACGAATAAGTTTAATCGTATCTTCAAGTCGCTTTTCTTCAAGTTTAATTTCTTCTTTAGATAATTCCAAAATATACCTCCCATACAACGCAAAAAAACGCTTCTTTTTTCAAAAAAAACGTATTCATATCAAATAAAATCTCAGCAGTCTTGTTAAATATAACATATAATTATTATAAAAGTCAAGTAATAAAGTCACATATTTTATTAAAAATGAATCGCTAATCACGATTCATTTTTGATTTAATTTTATTACTAATCTTTTTCCTTTTATTATCAAAATTTTCTTTTAGTTTTTTAACTCTAATCTTCATATCAGGAAATGATTCGATAAGTCTTTTCATTTGTGGAGAAGTACCTTTTAAATATTCCAAAACGCGTTTATTGACTTCCTCGGTATCATCTTTAAACCTACTCCAATCTATATCATTGATCTTAGTAATGACTGAAAATGATATTATGGCATCTATTAAGAAAACTATAATTAAAATAATAGCAATAATTATAACAATATTATTAGGTACTTTATCTAATAATCCTGTTAAAAATGGATTGACAATATACATTACTAACATTGCTGCTAAACCAAAAGGAATTGTTGTTTCTAAACAAATTCTTCCATTTAAATTAAACTTACGATCACTATAATCCCACCATCTAGCATTAAACCATTTTTCCATCACATAACTAGTTAAATATTCTAATGTCATACATAGTACCGTAGCTAAAATAAATAATACCAAGAAGTTATTTGTATAATCTTTAAGAAGAAAAATCATCAATAGTACACCAACTCCATATATTGGACAATACGGCCCAATAAAGAAGCCACGATTAACTATTTTCTTATATTTATAATAAACATCACATATGTCGATAATCCATCCGACAAAAGAATAGATTATAAACATAATAAACCAATAACACACTATATACATAATTATTTCTCTTTCTGCATCTTATATGCCTTTAAAATGTTTTCTCCAAGCATGGCTACCGTCATTGGTCCAACCCCACCAGGTACTGGAGTTATATAACTGCATCTATTACATATATTATCAAAATCAACATCACCAACAAGTCTATCTTCCAATCGATTAATGCCAACATCAATTACGATTACATTATCGCTTATCATATCGGATGTAATTAATTTAGGATGACCTACCGCAACGATTAAAATATCAGCCATTTTGGTATACTTAGCTAAATCCTTTGTTTTTGAATGACACAAAGTTACCGTTGCTCCGGCATGTGTTAGCATCACACTTAGTGGTTTACCAACAAGATTGCTACGACCAACAATTACAGCATGTTTTCCTTCCACAAAAATATTATATCTTTTTAATAGTTCCATTATTCCATAAGGAGTACAAGCAAATAATCCATCATTATCATGAAATAATTTTCCTGCATTAATATCACTAAGACCATCGATATCTTTTTCTGGCAAGACTGCATTTTGAATCTTGTTCGTATCAATATGTCTAGGTAATGGCATTTGGACTAATATTCCATGAACAGTTGCATCATTATTCAACCTATCAATTTCTGAAAGTAATGCTTCCTCAGTAATATCTTCAGGTAATTTTAAATGTTTATACCCATATCCTACATATTCTGCCATCTTTGCTTTTTGTTTAATATAAACATTGCTAGCCTCGTTATCACCAACTTGAATGACAGTTAAATGTGGTTTATCTTCAAGATTATTTACTTTATTCTTTAGTTCATCCAAAATCTCATTTTTAATCTTTTTTCCATCTAATATAATCATTTTTTATCACTCTTCTCTAACTCACGATAAGCTACTTTGCCAACAAGTGTTTTTGGTAATTCTTTACGATACTCATACTCATATGGCCATGAATATCTCACTAAATTATCTTCACAATGTTTCTTTATTTCTTTCTTGATATTTGTCGTAACATTTATTCCTTCCTTTAAAACAATATATGCTTTAGCCACTTGTTTCTTATATGGATGCGGGATACCTACAACAACACAAGTATCGACATATTTATTTTCCTTAATGATACTTTCAATATAACTTGGATAAATATTATAACCAGATGATATAATCATTCTTTTAAGCCTTTGCTTATAATAAACGAAACCATCCTTATCCATACATCCTATATCACCTGTATGTAACCAAATTTTACCATCTTTATGTTTTACTTTTACCTTATTAGTCTCTTCATCATTATTTAAATAACCCATCATTACGGTTGGGCCACTGACACATATTTCTCCATCTTCCATATAATTAGCTTCTTTCGTTGTACCAATTTTAACAATCTTAAAAGCCATATCTGGAAGAGGTACCCCAATACTATTATCACGGTATTTGCCTTTAGGATTTAATACACAAGCACCACTACACTCAGTAAGACCATAACCACACCTAAGTTCAGTTTTAGCACCATGCGTCTTTAAAAATTGATCAATTTCACGTTTAAATTCAGGAGTAACAATATCTCCACCACTTACTGCACAAGTTAAATGTGATAAATCATTTCTTCCCAAACTAGTTTTAAGTAAAGCCTCATATAATGTAGGTACACCAATCAAGAAATTAGGATTATATTTTTTTAACAATTTACCAAATTTTCTTGGACTAAAATCAGGAACTAAAACGATTTTAATTCCAATATACAATCCAGTATGAATTGATACGCCTAAACCAAAGCCATGAAATATTGGTAAGATAGCTAAATTAGAGCCACCTGGCTGTGCTAACTTACTACCAATAGCCATTTGTAATTGCATCGCTAAAGCATTAAAATTTAAATTTGATAAAAGAATACCTTTGGGATTACCTGTTGTGCCACCACTATATAGAATAATCGCTTCATCATGAACATCTCGTTTAACAGTTTCAAAATCTCTATCTACGATTGCCATATTGAGTAGTTCTTTATAAAAGATAGCCTTTTCATCTTTGACGATTTTATTTTTTCTACCAGAAAAGAACCAATATAAAGCATGCCTAAATTCACTCATATCATCTGATACTGAAGACACGATTACTTTTTCTACATTAGTTTTATTTATTATCTCCGCTACTTTATCATAAACTAAATCAATTGTTAAAATATACTTACTATTTGATTCTTTTAAATAAAATTCGATTTCATTTGTACTAGATAGTGGATGCACCATACTACTGATGGCACCAATCATATTAACAGCATAAAAAGTAATAATTGCTACCGGGGTATTAGGCATACAAATTGTTACTCTATCGCCTTCTTTAACGCCTAATTCAGTTAACGCACTAGCTGTTCTTTTTATTTTCTCAATAAATTCCCGATAAGTAACCTTTTTACCATAATATTCATAGGCATAATAAGATGGATAAGTTTTAGCTGTTTTTTCAATCAATTCATAAATTGTTAATTTAGGATAATTAATTTTATTATTATTTCCATAATACTTATACCAAGGTTCTCTTTTTGTTATTTTATAATAAACTCTACTTATTCTTTCAAATAAGTTTTTTAATGTTCCTATCATTTTTATTTCCTATTTTCGGGATATTTTACTTTTTCCCCGGCTGGTTTTAACATAAGTTCTGGCGTCTCAAACATATATTCAATTAATTTTAAAGCTTTACAGAAATAAAATCCATCAGCAATACGTTCATCAATGGTAGCTCCCATTTCCATATAGTATCTACCTTTTTCTTCTTTAATTTCACCAAATGTTATTAATGAAGAAGCTGTTCCAAAATTAGTTAAATTATGATATATTGCTCCAACTTTAAAAGTTCCTAAATTAGAAAGAATAGCACTTGAATAATATATATTATCATTAATTAGGCTTTGTGGTAACCATCCATGACTATCTAGCCATTTCATGATTCCAATAACTGGTACTCTAATAAATTTAGGCATTTTACCTAAAGTATCAGCAGCTCCATTAGCATTACCACTACTATCAAATTTCTTTTGTCTAATCGCATCTACTTTCTCTTTTGTTTTCTTGGAAACATCCAATAAAGTATCCTCTGGATCTACCTTAATTACTAAAATAGATTCAACTGAACTATCTTCAAATTCGACTTTCATTGTAAAAGATAATGAAACATCATTATGCATATACATTGTTCTACCAGCTATAAATCTATTCATATAAGGTCGTGAATATAAAGCTTTAGCCATAACTGTGACAAGCCCATGATAATATGTTAACCCTGGATTTTCTTTCTTCATCTTATCCATATATTTAACAAAATTGGTCATATCAATTTTATGATTCATATAAACCGATGCATCGCATCTATTCGGTTTAAAATCAATCAAAATATTTTGATTGCCATGAATATCTCTTACTCTTGTCGCGTCTCTTCTATCACCAAATGCCATAATTATCCCCTCTTTCCAATATAATAATTTTTCTTTCCTCGTCTAATTATTATATATGTATCATCCAAGAAATCTTTATCACTAACCACATATTCTAAATTTGTAACTTTCTCACCATTAATACTAACAGCATTTCCCATAACAAATTCTCTTGCTTCTCTTTTACTAGAAGCTGCTCCAATATTAATAAGTAAATCTAATATATTAGTACCAATCGTTATTTCTTTTTTCTCATAATCTTTAAATAATTCTAGAATTTCTTCTTTATTTAAATTAGTAAATTTACCAGTAAATAGAGCTTCACTCATCATAACTGCTTTTTCATAACATTCTTTGCCATGTAAATCAGTAATAATTTCTCTAGCTAAAGCACGATGTGCTTCACGAAGTTCTGGATGAAGCATATTCTTTTGCTCTAATTCTTCAATTTCTTCTTTTGATAAGAAAGTTAACATTTTAAGATAACTAATAATCATAGAGTCTTCTAAATTAATTAAATATTGATATAACTGATAACTACTTGTCTTATTCTTATCTAACCATAAAGCATTACCTTCGGTTTTACCAAATTTAACACCATTAGAGTCAGTTACTAGTGGCATTACCATGCCGTATGCTTCTTTGCCTAGTTTTCTTCTAATAAGTTCAATTCCTGAAGTAATATTACCCCATTGATCGGACCCCGCAACTTGTAAAGTACAACCTCTATTCTCATATAAATACATAAAGTCTAATGCCTGTAAAATCATATAAGAAAATTCTGCATAAGTAATACCTGATTCCATTCGGCTTCTTACTTTATCCTTAGCAAGCATATAACCAACATTAAAGTATTTCCCATAATCACGAAGAAAATCAATTACATTGATATCTTTTGTCCAATCATAGTTATTTACTACTTCAAAGCCAAATATTTCTTCAGCCTGTTTCTTTAATCCTTTAAAATTATGCTCTACTTCTTCTTTACTAATCATTGGTCTTTCAGCTGTTGGTTTAGGATCACCAATTAATCCTGTTGCACCACCAACTAGTAATATTGGTTTATGTCCATATTTAGCAAGTCTTCTACTAATTAAAAATGATGAATAGTGTCCAATATGCATCGAGTCAGCTGTTGGATCTGTTCCAATATAGAAAGTCAATTTCTCATTATTTAACTTATCTATTAATATCTCATCACTAATATCTTGGATTAAGCCTCTCCATTTTAAATCTTCATAACATGTCATATTTTTTTCCTCCTTAAAGAAAAAGATGGTACCTCCCAAAGGAGTCATTGCTGACGGTACCATCCTTCTATTTACTTACTTAGATAACGGTCTTACCCGCTTAGCTAAAAATATGTATTTCATTATTAATAATATATAGTTTTACACCAAACAACTACTCTCTTTAATTATTACTTAATAACTACTATTTTATTTTTAATACTAATTATCAACCACGAAATAATTATATCAAAAATTACTAACTTAATCAATCTTTATTTTCAATATTATTTATTATTTCTTTAATCTTTCTAAAACGATGATTAAGTCCTGATTTTGTTATCTTATTACCAGTTTCACTACTTATTATTTCACTTAGTTCACCTAAACTAGCTTCTGGATATTTTAGTCTATATTCCATAACTATTTTTAACTTATCATCTACTAAATCATCTATATCATACTCTTTTAACTTATTAATATCTCTAATTTGACTACTAGCTGTTAAAAATATTTTATCAATATTTGCTTGTTCACAATTGTTAAGTCTATTAGTCATATTCTTATGATCACGATATATTCTTATATCTTCAAAATACATTACTCCATTATAAGCTTTAATTATTCTTAAGAAATCACTAATTTTTTCAGCCTCTTTAACATAGATCATATATTTCTTTTCTCTTTTAATAATCTTACTATTAAGTCCATTATCATTTAGCAAATGATTAATAAACTCAGCATATTCATTGTCATCAACCAAAAATTCTAAATGATACTTACTAGTTTTCGGATCATTAACACTACCAGTTACTAAAAATAACCCTCTTAAATAAGCTCTAACTAAATCTTCATCACCATATATATAATCATGAGGAATATTTAAATAATGACCATCTTTAACAACTGATAAATCATCTAATATTTCATCAACTTTACTTTTAACTATCAAAATATAACTAAGTCCATTACTAAAATATTTCTTTCTAACTGTAATAATTGGCGTAATATCATAAATATTTTTAAATAATTTAAAGATTCTCCTTGCTACTCCATTATTTTCAACATAAATAGTTATCTTGTCATCAACAATTGCACTATTTCTAACAATGGCTGATAATTCTGAAATCAATTCTTCTTTACTAGAATCTAATCTCGTTACTTCATCTTTAATGTTAGTTGAAAAGCTCATTTTAATCACTCCTTAGTTAGATAAGTAAATACCTCTAATGCTGTTTTAACATTATCGTGTCTTGCTTGATTATTCTTAATACTAAGCAAATCACTAGCAATAAGTTCAACTCCCATTTTTTTAACTTCATCTTTATCTAACATAATTTGGGCTGCTTTCTCTTCCTTATATAATTCCAAAATTTCATCTGGAACTTTTTTCTTATTAGCTAAAACTACATCAATAAAGTTCTTTCCGACATATTTATTTATTTGTTTAACACAATCAGATACATTAAAGTCATCTGTTTCACCATGTTCTGACATTATATTACAAATATACATTTTTTTAGCTTTAGCATTCATCAAAGCTCTTTTCATTTCTCTAGGTAATAAATTAGGAATAATACTTGTATACAAACTACCAATTCCAATAATTATCAAATCAGCTTTCTTAACAGCTTCCAACACCTCAGGCGTTACCTTTACTTTGTTTTTATATTCAATTTTTTTAATATGTTTACCAGCTTTAGTAATCTTACTTTCACCTTCAATAGTCTTTCCATCAGTTGTATGAGCTACCAAAATAGCCTTATCTTCAGTAATTGGTAATACTTTACCTTTAATATTGAATATCTTAGATAATGATTCCAATGATTTAGTCAAACTACCCGTAATATTATACATTGCAGCAAGCATCAAATTACCAAAAGCATGCTTATCCAAATCACTATAAGTATTAAAACGATATTGAAGAAGGTCTTCGACTAAAGGTTCTACTGAAGAAAGAGATACCAAAACATTACGAAGGTCTCCTACTGCTGGAATATCAAATTCTTTTCTTAATCTTCCACTACTAGCTCCATCATCAGCAACTGTAACTATGGCAGTAATATTCATTGGAAACAATTTTAAACCTCTAAGTAAAGTAGATAATCCTGTTCCTCCACCAATAACAACAACATTTTTCATAATAATCAATCTCCTTAATAATTAACTATATTTTATCATACTTTATTAAAGAAATAAATATTATAATTATTTACTACCATTATTCTTTTTCTAAGTAGTCTTACGAAAAATAATTATATTTAAAAAAGCCTATAAGAACATTCCTATAAGCTTAAATATAATTATATTATCCACAACTTCCTTCACCATCAGTAGAACAGCCTGTCAGATTACCAGTATTTTCATTCAGTTCGATATTGCCATTCACTACAATGAAAAGATAAATATTATCTTTTCGTACAAAAATATTTTGTAAACCACTATCTTGACGATTTTGACGATGTATATTCAAAAGGCGACCAGCAATAAATCGGTTATTATCAAAGATTGGATAAGAACTCAAGCTAGATTCATCTACACCACCTCTAAATGTGTATACTTCACCAACTTGGCGATATGAGGTTGCTAAATCATTTGTTATTGCAACCCCAACATATGATTCAGAGACAACCCCATTTTGAATACGATGCCTTAGAAAGAATGGGTGACCAAAAGCCGCCATTGCCGCTTCAGCTGTCGCATACTGTGTCACATTACTAGGAATTGCACTACCAATTGCCACTCTAGTATCAAAATCATTTACGGTATATACATAAGGGTCTTGTGATGCCTCAGCTTTAACATAACCATTAAATGGTAAATTATTTACTTCATTTCCAACAAGATAACCATCAATCCATACAAAAATATAGTAATATAATTGTGTATTGTTGATATATATATTATCAGCAATAACAATATCATTGCCTATATCACTACTTGTTATATATCCCATGCCAATTGGTATTCCTGTAGCACTAGCATTATTATATACAGCATATTTTAAAGGACTGCCACCACTTTTCCAAGTACCACCATTGCTTGAACAATTACTAGAATCATAATCAGTAAGTCTTTCTAATGTATAATCATCCTCACAATAACTATCTCCGTAACCACGCCATCTACCACCAACTTTAGCACATTCAGCCTTTGTGCTTGTACCAGATATCGGTTGCATTGTACTTCTATTTTCACAATATGAACTAGCACTGGTCATTAGATTGGAACTAGTTCCACTATTAATATGTAGTTTTAGTGTCCCAATCCCACTAATGCCACAGGTAGCATTGGCTTTCAAACTAACTCTACCGCTAAGTCCACCTGATGGACCTGATGATGGAAATAATGTTCCTGTAATATCTTGAGTACTATCTCCATTATCAATTGTATAATCAATATTAAAACAACCGGTAACAGTATTATAACTATTATTGGTGGCATTAACTGATGATGATAAAAAGGCATATGTTCCCCCAGCTATGCCTAAACCAATAAACAAAATACTAATTATTAATATAATACTTTTATTTTTCATAACATACCTCTACTATATAAAGAATAACATATATGCTAATTATTTTCAATAAAATTGATTTTTTTTGACATTTTTTTAAATTAAGGCTTGACAAATCATACGACTTCGGTTAGTATATTAACTACCAATTCAAATTTCTTAGGCGAATTGGTGCTAGTATCACACTAGCCAACCCCTTTTTATTCTTTTTGGGAGGCTGTTCCTTAGGGGGTCAGCCTCTTTTTGTTATATAAAAGTATAATAAAACATCACTTACGTGATGTTTTATTTAGAATAATCCGTTCTTTGAAACCGTTACACTATTATCATATTGATAATTATTACTGAAAGCCATTATTGGAATTACTACGATTGGGAATAAAGTCATTAAGACGGCAAAGCCAGTTTCCTTATGGAATTTCTTAGCTATATTGTAATTGCATACAAAAGATCCAAATACTGTTGCTAAAGCCGCAATTGATGTTAACGAATTAGAATCACCAAATAGTAGTGATACGATTGATGAAGCAATAAGGACTAAGAACCACCACCAATTAAGGCCAGCAATTTCTACCAATACCCATTGATTATAAAATGGAACAATGCATTCCCATCCTTGTTTTCCACACTTTTTAAAGAATTTCCATTCAGCAATAATTATGAAGACTACTAATGCAATAAAAATCAATAGCACTATCATTAGAATGTTCCCGTAATCAGCCAAACGTGATAATAATTCATCACTTACTGGGCTATTATAATCATACATATTAATCATACTCCTTCCTAGAATAAGTATAACATATTTAAACAAATTACAACAACAATTTACTAAAAAAAGCATAAAACATATTACACATACATAAATTAAACTGAGGAATAATTATGTTTAATAAGAATATTCATACTCGAATTAAAATCATTTTATTATTTATTATTATTGCTTTTATAATCATTGCTTTTAAAGTATTTTATATTCAAGTATTTAGTTATCAAAAGTTAAAAAATAAAGCCAGTGATCTGTGGAATAGAAATCTAGTTATTGGTGCTAATAGAGGCAGAATTATTACTAGTGATAATACGGTTATAGCAGACAATTTAACAACCGTATCATTGGTTGTTGTCCCAAATCAAATTAAAGATAAACAAGCTGTTATTAGGGATTTAGCTAAAATTTTAAATGTCAGTGAAGATAAAATTAGTGAACATGTCAATAAACATTCTTCCGTTGAAATTATTCACCCAGAAGGTAGACAACTATCGTTTGATATCGCTGATAAAATTCACGAGCTTAATTATGATGGCGTCTATCTTTTAAAAGAAGGCAAAAGAACTTATCCCTATGATACCCTTCTATCACATTCATTAGGTTATGTTGGTATCGATAACCAAGGATTATCTGGATTGGAACTAAAATATGATAAATATTTAACTGGCAAAAACGGTGCTATAAAATATTTTTCTGATGCCAAAGGTAACAAATTAGATAAAAGTAGTATCTATTCTGAACCAGTTAATGGTATGGACTTGTATCTAACTATTAATTATAATATCCAAGCAGCCGTTGAAAGAGAACTCAATAATGCTATGAATAAATATAATGCTGATGGAGCCTGGGCCATTGTCATGAATCCTAACAATGGAGAAATACTAGCTTTAGCATCAAAACCGGATTTTTCTCCAAGTAATTACCAAAATTATAGTACTGAAGTTATCAATCGTAATCATGCTATTTGGGCGACATACGAACCAGGATCTACCTTTAAAATTATTACTTTAGCCACTTCAATCGAAGAAAAAACAGTTGATCTACTAAATGACACTTTCCACGATAGTGGTAGTATCAATGTTGAAGGCGCTAGAATAAGATGTTGGAAGCATGGTGGCCATGGTACTCAAACTTATTTACAAGTTGTGCAAAATAGTTGTAACCCTGGTTTCGTTTCACTAGGTCAAAAATTAGGAAAAGATAAATTATATAAATATATTTATGATTTCGGTTTTGGTAAAAAAACAGGAATTGACTTGAATGGTGAATCAACTGGTATTCTATTTAATTTGAATAATGTTGGTCCTGTTGAATTAGCTACCACTGCCTTTGGTCAAGGTATTAGTGTCAGTGCCATTCAGCAAATAACCGCTGTATCAGCAGCCATCAATGGTGGCTCTTTATATAAACCATATGTCGTTAAAAGAATTGCCGATCCCAACACTAATGAAATCATCCTAGAAAATAAACCTCAAATTGTTAGAAAAGTAATAAGTAACGAAGCAAGTCAAACTGTCAGAATGGCTCTAGAAACGGTCGTTGCCTATGGTACTGGTAGAAATGCCTATATTGAAGGATATCGTGTTGGTGGCAAAACTGGTACTGCTCAAAAAGTTAAAAATGGTCATTACCTAACCGGCAACTATATCTTATCATTCATTGGTTTTATCCCTGCTGATAATCCTCAAGCTGTCGTCTATGTTGCTATCGATAATCCTAAAGGTGTAACCCAATATGGGGGAACTGTATCAGCTCCAATTGCTAAGAATATTATGACTGATGTCATTAGTGAATTAAAAATCGAACCCTCTAATTACGTTCTAGAAAAAACTTATAATTGGTATGACACTAAATATGCTATCATCCCAAATGTTATTGATAAAAATATCGATGAAGCTAAAAAAGAATTAAAAAATTTCACTATTAATTATGCTGGTAACGGTAACATTATTAAAGCCATTTCACCATCTCCAGGAACATATCTTCCTGAAAAAGCAACAATTAAGATTCTCTTAGGCAACTGACAATCATCTGTAAACCCATTATAAATTTACAAATAATTACTATTTTTATGATATAATGATTGTGAAAAGGAAGTGGATTATGCTAACACTAACAAAATCATTATTTGCTTTAATGATTGGTTTCATTTTAGCAACCGGTCTAGGTCTTTTTGCCATTCCTTTGTTAAAAAAGATTAAAGCCGGACAAAGAATAAATGTTTATGTTGAAGCTCATCAAAGAAAATCAGGAACTCCAACTATGGGTGGAATAATCTTTATCATTCCAACCATTTTAACAACAATCTTCTTAATTCTTACAGATCGTATGGAATTCTCGGTAAACTTATTGATTGTACTTTTCGTTTTTATTTCATATAGTTTAATCGGCTTTCTTGACGACTATTTATCAATTAAACAAAATCAAAATAAAGGTTTAACGCAACTACAAAAACTATTACTACAATTTATCGTTGCACTAATCTTTTACATTTTATATAGAAAGTATACTAACGCAACCTCAATTTTAGAAATTACTTTACTTGGTATTAAATGGAATTTAGGTTGGTTCTATGGCATCTTTATCTTACTACTTTTAGTAGGTTCTTCGAATGCTGTTAACTTAACTGACGGTTTAGATGGTTTAGCTGGTGGTTTATCAGCAATTGCTTTTGTAGCCTTTGGGCTTATTGCTTGGGGTAGCTACTGGATTGAAGGATATAAAGATATGGGTATCTTTTGTTTCATTCTAGTGGGAGCTATTATGGGATTTCTAGTCTATAATACTAACCCTGCCAAAGTATTTATGGGTGATACCGGAAGTTTGACACTGGGTGCTACCCTAGCAACCATTGCCATTCTAACAAACCATGAATTATCCTTAGCTGTTATCGGTGGTGTCTTTGTTATTGAAACTCTAACCGTTATGATTCAAATATTCTCAGTTGTCATTTTTAAAAAGAAAGTTTTCTTGATGACCCCGATACATCACCACTTTGAGAGATTAGGTTGGAGCGAAGGCAGTATCGTTAAAGTATTCTGGATAGTCGGTTTTATCCTATGTCTACTAGCACTTGTCTATGGTGTATGGTTATAAAACACATTATTTAATGTGTTTTTTTTCTTTATCATTTCATATAATTTATTAGTGATATCTATGAAAAAAATCGATAAAACATTATTAATAACTGTCATCATTCTATCATTATTTGGCCTTTTAATGATTTATTCATCATCTAGTGTTTGGGCTCTATATAAATTTAATGATCCATATAAATATTTAAAGAGTCAAAGCATTTTTCTTTTAATTGGATATTTTTTAATTTATATAATTTCTAAGATTCCTTATCAAATATATAAACAATATAGTAACAAAATATTATTGATATGTTTAATACTATTAATCTTAGTACTAATTCCTGGTATTGGAACCATTAGAAATGGTTCCAGAAGTTGGTTTGGTATTGGTCCGTTTGGTATTCAACCAAGCGAATTTGCTAAATTAGGATTAATTATTTTTACTTCAAAATATCTATCAAATAATAAAATTAAGGATATTAAAACATCCGTTTTACCAATTCTCCTCGTAGTAATTCTTTTCTTTGGCTTAATTATGCTTCAGCCAGATTTTGGTACTGGCGTTATTATCGTTATGTCAATTATTTCCCTTTTATTTATTTCTGGAGTCAATATGAATTTCTTTGTTAAAATAGGTGTTTTAGGCTTAATAGGAATTGTTGTCTTAGTTATTATTGCTCCGTATCGCATGGAAAGAATCACATCTTTTTTAAATCCTTGGTCAGATCCTTTAGGTAGTGGGTTTCAAATCATTCAATCACTATATGCCATTGGTCCTGGAGGACTTTTGGGAATGGGACTAGGCAATTCCATTCAAAAGCATTTCTATCTTCCAGAACCACAAACTGATTTTATCTTTTCAATTATTAGTGAAGAATTAGGATTTGCTGGAATTTTAATCGTATCGACACTATTTATAATCATTATCTATCGCGGTATTAAAATATCATTAAATTCTGAAGATAAATTTGCAAAATATTTAGCCTTTGGAATAACCTTTAGCATTGCTTTCCAAACCATTTTAAACTTAATGGTTGTAGTTGGTTTAATCCCCGTTACCGGAGTAACGCTTCCCTTTTTATCATATGGTGGATCAAGTTTACTTATCTCAATGATAGAAATAGGTATTTTATTAAATATTTCTTCATATAATCGTTAAAAGAATGACTTCAATCTAAATGAAGTCATTCTTTTATAAACTTTTTAAAATTTTTATTACATCGTTCATTTTTATTTTACCATCATTATTCATATCACCAATCATTAACTGTTCACTACTATAAGAACTTGTTTTTTCAATAATATACTTAGCAAGTATTCTAACATCTTTGATGTCAACCACACCATCAGCATTAACGTCACCTTTTAATGAAGATATATCAACTTCTAGTGAATAACTCGGTCTGAGAATTACAAAGGCAGTTTGACCAATCAAACTATCTATAAGTCTTGAGACTATATCGTTATCATCATTAGTAACACCATTACCAATAATAGTTACTCTACGATCATCATTTGAAATTTCTTGAGCTGCACCATTTTCATATTTATAAACAGGAATTGTCGCAAATTTGCCACTTCCAAGATACAAATACATATCTTTTTCTCCAGAAATATGAATCGTATCAATATCTAACTTATTTTGATAATCGCGATCATACAAGACTATCACATCACCTATCATCAACATATTATTATCAAAATAATTAACTCTTCCATCTGTGACAAAATAATCTATAAGATTTCCATCGCTAACATGATATCCACCAAACATACCATCAATATACATGTTGGTAAATTCATTTTTAGAAAAATCATTTTTAAACACTAACGTTTCGCCAGAAATATCATAAAAATAATTCAATATATTATTTGATGTATTATTATTTGCTTTGAAATCAAAACCAATATTGCAATTATTGCCACAGCCAATAACAGCATCATAAACATCTTGAATAAAACTCCTTGTATAATTTCGATGATAATTAGCATCATTAACTATAAGATTAACTTCAGTAATTAATTTATTTTGCATACTTTTTGTTAAAGTTTTGTTGACAAGTGTTGTTATCGTATTCATTTTAATTCCTGCCACTTTAGTTTGATTACTAATAATTTTTGTACCTAAAGGTGTATTACTATTAACTTTAACTGTATATGAATATTCTTTTGTTTCTCCAATTTCAATAGAAATACCATTCCAACTAACACTATTACCATTAATACTACAATTTCCGGGATTACATGATGATAATACTAATTCAGTATTCTCAGGAATTATATCTTGAATTACAATATCAGAATAATCTTCACTTGTAGAATTGTTTGTAATTTTAAAAGTATATGTAATTTTATCGCCTGGATTAACACTATGATGTTTGTTAACTGAAGCCAACTTTGTTCTTACTAATTTTGGATAATCAGTACGCGCATTGGCATTTTGAGAGAGCCCATATGAATTAACAGTTAATATATGATTAATTGGCCTTATTACCGCAATTTGATAAACATTACTTCGTAAGGCTTGCCACTGACAACTAGTAGTCTTATCATCACAATAATCTAAAATACCACCATATTGAAGACTATTACCACTGCAGTCATTATTATAACAAAGTTTTGTATATTTTATTGCACCAGTTGCTTCATTATAATTAGTTTTAGTACCAAAGTTATAACTTCCACCATAGGAATGCATAAATCTATCATTGCCATCTTTATCCTTACCAACATAAATGACTACATGTCCTTTGGCACTTATAGTATTTTCTTCTGCATTCAATCTAGAATAAATGATAACATCACCAACTTGTAATATATCTTGAATTTGTTCGCGAATCCGAGTTGCAGTTTCACTTCCTAATTTATATTCATCAATCTTTGTAACATCTAATCCAGATACAACATTAATTGGATCATTGTCCTTAACATCACCAACATAGTTCTTATTTAGAAAATAATAAATACCAACACTAGATGTTGAATCATTAACCACTTCATAATATTCATTTTCTTTACATAAATTATCACTGCCAACAGCAGCGCATTTTATATTATTGTCATTATACCAATTAAGTTTCCTAGCTTCATTATACATAGCAGAATTTGAATGCATATCAATAGCACTTTGTGGTACCATCACTGAACCAGTAAGCGGTTGTGAGACATAATATTTATTTCCAGCATTCGTAGCAAATGTTTCAGCATAAATGTTTTCTACAAAAAGTCCACAATCATTGTATTCAACACTTTGTGAATTAATATGTTCAGGAACTAAATCATAGGATGTATTTAATTGTGTCCTATCAGTAAAATATACCGTATGGTTATTGTATTGTAAATTAACACCACGATAATAGAAAGCATATGCCGTATTAACAACTGCGTTTTGTGCTACCTCACGATTTTCTTCACCAGTTAAAATTTCAAATGTATTATCAGTATCAGCTCTAGTTCCTCTTGAAGTTAATAATATTATCATAAGTAGCAACACACAACTAATTGATACAATTATTGTTAATCTCTTGTTCATAATAGTCACCTCTACTATAAAAATTATATCATTTATACTATAATTTTACAATAAAAAGAAACATTATGTTTCTTTTTATTCACTTTCCATTTCAAAGATAATATCTCTTAACTCCATCGCTCTTTCAAAATTAAGTTCTCTTGCTGCTTTATTCATTTCTTTCTTTAAATTATCAATTAAATCAATTCTTTCTTTCTTACTTAATTTTTCTTTATTTTCTTTTTTAGCCACTTCATCTTCATTACTAATTAAATCTCTAATTTCTTTAATAATTGTCCTTGGTATAATATTGTGTTCTTTATTATATGCTTCTTGAATACTTCTTCTTCTTGCTGTTTCATCTATCGCTATTTTCATACTTTCAGATATCGTATCCGCATACATTATAACCATTCCGTTAGCATTTCTTGCGCATCTACCAATTGTCTGAATTAAGCTTCTATCACTTCTTAAAAATCCTTGCTTATCAGCATCCATTATCGCTATTAAAGATACTTCTGGAATATCAATACCTTCACGAAGTAGATTAATGCCAACTACGACATCATATACTCCTAAACGTAAATCACGAATAATTTTCATTCTTTGTAATGTCTTTATTTCATTATGAAGATATGCTACCTTGATATCGATATCTTTTAAATAATTAGATAATTCTTCAGCCATCTTAATTGTCAAAGTAGTAACTAGTACTCTTTCGTTTCTTTCTTTACGTTTATTTATTTCTTCAACTAAATTATCAATTTGATGCTTACTTGTTCTAACTTCAATTAATGGATCCAACAATCCTGTAGGTCTAATAATTTGTTCAACATAATGATTATTAACTAAATCAAGTTCATAATCACCTGGAGTCGCACTAACATAAATAGCCTGATTAATCTTACTTTGGAATTCTTCAAATTTTAAAGGTCTATTATCCAAAGCGCTAGGTAATCTAAAACCATAATCAACTAGATTTTGTTTCCTAGCCCTATCACCATTATACATTCCTTTTACTTGTGGTAAAGTAACATGTGATTCATCTACTACCAAAAGAAAATCTTTTGGAAAGAAATCCATTAAAGTCGTTGGTGTTTCTCCTTCACCTCTTAAAGCTAAATGTCTTGAATAATTTTCTACACCTCTACAAAAACCAGTTTCAAGTAACATCTCTGTATCATAGTTGACTCTTTCTCTAATTCTTTGTTCTTCGATTAATTTATTATTATCTAAAAAGTATTTTCTTCTTACTTCAAGTTCTTCTTTAATTCGTTTAACTGCTTCTTTAAGTTTATCATCGCTAGTTACGAAATGACTAGCTGGAAATATTGAAACGCTTTTCTTCTCTTTTAGAATTGTTCCCGTAACGACATCAAATTCACAAATTCGATCAACTTCATCCCCAAAGAATTCAATCATTATTCCATTTTGTCTTTCATAAGCAGGAATTAATTCAACTGTATCTCCTCTTACTCTAAAAGTTCCACGAGACAAATCAAACTGACTACGTTCATATAACATTTCTACTAACTTTTCTAACACTTGATTTCTTTCAATTACATCACCTTTAGTCAAAGTTAGCATTTTATTTCTATATTCTTCTACTTCACCAATACCATAAATGCATGATACTGAAGCAACCACAATAACATCTCTTCTTGATAACAACGCTGAAGTTGCTTTATGCCTAAGTTCATCGATTTCATCATTTATTTTGGCATCTTTTTCAATATACGTATCAGTACTAGGAACATACGCTTCCGGTTGATAATAATCATAATATGATACAAAATATTCAACACGATTATCAGGAAATAATTCCTTAAATTCACTATATAATTGCCCTGCTAGTGTCTTATTATGGGCAAGTATTAACGTTGGTTTATCTACCTCTTTAATAACATTTGCTATTGTAAAAGTCTTACCAGTACCCGTAGCTCCCAATAATACCTGATGTTTCTTTCCATCTTTTACCCCATCGACAAGCTCTTTAATCGCTTTTGGTTGATCACCACTAGGTTTATATTTCGATACCAAATTATACATCTTATCACCTCCAGAAAATATACTAAATACTATATCATATATTTATCTAAATATCCATAATAGCTAAAATAACAATACCAATAACTACCAAGAAAATAGCTATATACTCTCGTTTTTCTAATTTTTCTTTCAAGAATATTCTTGATAATAACATCGATAATATACAATAACTACCAACGATAGGAGCACTTATTGTGGCATTTACTCCCATAGCAAAAACATAGAAAAATTGTCCTACAGTTTCAAAAACAGCTGCCATAATTTTTGGCTTTTCATTAACTAATCTAAACTTAACATGTTTAGTTTTTAAATAAATATAACTAACAATAGCATATATTAAAAAAGTATATTCATAACAAACTAAAGCCATATCTTCAGATATTAATTCCATCTTATCTAAATAAATACCATCTAAAAAAGTCCCTGCTCCATCAAGTAAACAATAAATAAGTGGAAAAATCATTGTAAAAATAATTACTTTCCCTATTTTATTATTCTTTCTATAATTAACTCTTTCTATACGATTTCTTTTTACTTCTAATAAAGATAACCAAAATATACCAATAAATATTAATACTGTGGCAATATAAAATGGCATATCATATTTTTCTTTAAAAAATATTAGTAATAAAAGTGCCGTTATAACTCCACTAGTATTTTGAACAGGACTTGATATTGATAACTCCAAATATTTAAGTCCTCTATATCCAATTACCATACTAGAAATATATAAAAGTGATACTGGCAAATATTTTGCCATATCAATTAAAGATACACTAACATCATTAAAAATTAAATAAATACTAGCGTGTATTCCCATTACTAAACCTACAAATACACCTGTCTTTAAATGATTATAATTATCTTCTCTCCTATTTCCTATTTTATAAAATAAATCTGCAATACCCCAACAAGCAAAAGTTAAAAGTGCATACACAGCCCACATAAAAATTCCTCTTTCTAACTATATTTACTATCAATTCCATAGTATTCTTCCAAAGTTGTCCACTCACCTTCATGATATAATTTACTAGCTAGTTCAACACCTACATATCTTAAATGCCAAGATTCATGCATATATCCAGTAATACTTTCCTTACCTTCAGGATATCTTAAAATAAGTCCATATTTATAACAATTATCATGTACCCATTTTCCTTCAGGAGTATTTGTAAAACTATCATCAATGGTATTTAAATCAAATGCAAGTCCTGTTTGATGTTCCGAATGTCCTGGCCTAGCCGAATACCTATCAGCATTAGCCTTTCCATCCCAACTTACATAATTATTATAGATACTATTTTGATCCCAATAAGACCTATATCCACTAGATATCCATAGACTTAGTCCTAAAGCACTAGCATCGGCATTCATTTTATTAAAAGCTTCTCTAGTACTAGAAGTAAGTCCACTACCATAACTACTAGGTAAACTATATGTTTTATTAACAACTAATACTCCGTCAATATAAGTAACACCATCAACTACTTTTCCACTAAATCCTTTGCTTGTCGTAAATGTAAAATTATTAGGATCGCTCACAATACTCAAAATGAAATCATATTCACACTTATTACCAGACGAATCTTCTGCCTCATATTTTAAGTTATATTTACCAGTTTTATTGATATCATAATCACCAATAACCTTAGCTTCTATCTCTTCCTTAGAATTATCACTAACTGTTACGCCATTTAGTAAATCGATATCTTTACCAACATAACTAGTTAATTCTTTTTTAGCATCAATAGTTGGTTTAATCGTATCAATTACCTTTATCTTAAATAATTGTTTTTCTTCATCTTCATTATTATTCTTTATTAATAATTCTAATGATAATTCACCTAAATTATTATTAGTAATTACCTCATCGCCATTTAATAAAGTACCATTCTTTATTTCTTTAACAAAATAACTTAATTTATATTCTTCATTAATCTCTACATCTAAATTATCTATTAATATAACATTAAGTTTATTTTTTTCAATTATTTGCTGATATTTTTGATATCCAAAATAACCAAAAACAAAAAGAACAATTAATATTATAATTATCAAAACACTATTATTTTTCTTCTTTTTATTTTTCCTTTTACTCATAATATTCTCCCACACAAGTATTTTACCAAAAAAATAAAAATAATCATAGTTTTAAATATCTATTTACATAAAAAAACTAATAAGTTAACTTATTAGTTAATTATCATTTAGAAAAACTTAACATCCAGTCAACGATATTTAATTCATCATCCCTAAGTATTGAATATTCGTCAGAAAATATATTATGATGTGGATACTTAGTTATTCGCGTGAACCTAGCATTACCACCTTTTGAATTAATATCATCTACAAAAGTTGATAATCTTGGATAAGTTTGGTCACCAACAGTATTAGCTCCAACTAAAGCCCAAGTTGGTGTGTTTATATATTTTTTTGGAGTATAAACAGGATCACAACCTACAACAACAACTGATGAAAACAATTCATTACCAGTACCATACATCCATTCCATAACTCCAACACAACCATGTGAAAAGCCAATAATCGAAATTTTTTCTCATTTTCCTGAAATTCTTTAGCAATTGCGCTAACCAATTCAGAGTATTCTTTAACATTATAATTATGTCCCCCATAAGATTGAGCTTGAGGTTGAACAATAATTGCATTATAAGTTAAATTATGTTTTAAAACTTCATGAATTGGTCCCCATGCAATAGCCTTTTCAGAATTATTTTTATAATCATTTCCTCTTTCACCAATACCATGTAAAAAGATAATTATTGGTAAATTTTTAGTTACTTTATCCGGTAAATATAACCAGTATGAAAATTCACTACTATTGCTTCCCTTAAAATAATTAACCGAAACATTTTTAGTCTTAGCAATCGATTTATATTCAGGTTTAATATTATTAACATTACCATCTGATAAATCATAAGAAGGGTTACTTGATGATGGCTTAGCACTTGACGGAGTTGGCCTTTTATCTTCTAATTTACAACTAATGGCTTTGGTATTACCAGCTTTATCATAGATGGTAATATTAACACTAGATACTTCTTTATTTAGTTTAATAC
>Ga0247608_10001160_pt1 | contig 38087 bp, 72 predicted proteins | sample 176DNAGHGlowgp2_FD_193490 | JGI IMG/M metagenome (GOLD analysis project Ga0247608, IMG submission 193490) | Sheep rumen microbial communities from Palmerston North, Manawatu-Wanganui, New Zealand - 1766 DNA GHGlow gp2 | ecosystem: Host-associated > Mammals > Digestive system > Stomach > Rumen ...
ATGACGGAGGGGGGTGTCTTTTTAGAGACCCCTCCCCGTGTCAACGCTAAACAATCTACAGGTACTAATAAAAAATGAAATATTAATTTCTCATTAGCTTTTTGAATCTATTTTTCTGGTAACTTTCTTGTAGTTTCCAGTAAGATTTAATTTTACAATTTCATCAATTGCATTATTTATTTCTTTAACAGAATCCGACTCGCTAAGATTTGATGAAGTCTTTGCAATACGAGCTAAGTATGCACAAGTATGATAACCATGTGTTTCATCCCAAGCAAACCACTTGTCAAACTGAGTAAAAGGATCAAATGGATTGTCTGTTGTTGTCAACATAACTTTAACATTTTCGTTATTTTCCATATTTTCCTCCTTTCTCACTCAATAGCTCTATTTAATGTACTGACAGATACACCAAGAAGCTCCGCTATTTCTGCTTGAGTATATCTTCCACCATCAAGAAGACTCTTGGCATACGATATTTCTGCTTTTGACAGCTTACTTACATAATTTCTTGGTGTTGCATATTCTTTTATTAAGTCAAGATCTGTATTGTTTAATATTTGCAAGAATCTATTTTGTGTAATTGCGCCAGCTTGAATTGCTTCCCATTCTTTTGGAGTTAATTTTATTCTATGCTTTACAGAACCCATTCTTTGACGAGCTTCCTTTAAGAAGTTTCCAGAATGCTTCTTAATGTCTTCGAATTCTGCATTTGGATTGTCTTTCTTCCACATTCGAAGTTTGTAGTTTGCTAAAACATGAGCTTTCTGCTCTAAAGGCTTGTTCTTTAATGCGTCATTGAGTTTGTTTAATATTGAAGCAACTTCTGGCGCATAGGCTTTTGCTGCTTCTTTATTGTATTTCATATTCTCAAGATGTACAGCCTTCTTACGAGCATCTCTTGCCATTTGCTTAAGACTATTTGCATATTCTGCATAAATATTTTCCATAGTCAAACCACTTGACAATTCCATTGCATCCTTAGCTTCTGCCATATATGTTGATTTTTGCATGGCTGGCTTATCCGTCATTCTATATTCTCCAGTGACGGGGTCTTTTATTTTCTTCTTTCTATTTGTTAGGCGATCATACTCCCCATTTTTATTTTTATGGGACCAGTCTATTTCTCCTGTTTCTTTATCTATATATGATTTATAAAATTGTTTTCTTTCTGGTACGTCATATTCTTTTTTAGCTTTTGTTATTAATGTAGACGCACCACCTTGTCTTTTCCCTTGGTATTTTAATTTTAATTCCGATATATCGTTATCTTTTTCTGACTGCTTCCAATTAAGATCATGCTTAGTCGCATCAATAATTACCATTGAATGCTTTGTAGCTTTGACAATATCTTCTATTGGTGCTCCTTTAAGAGTCATGTCCATAATCAGATTTGAAACGACACCCATTTGTCTTGCTCATGGAAAGTTGATTCTTCTACAGGTATCCAATTGTTCTTTCCTTCTGGAAACTTATCTCTTGCATACATATCCGTATCAAAATCTCTTAATTCATCAAGAGCTTTGTTTTTACCAATGCTCTTTCTATCTTTTAAGAGTGTTCCATTAGGATTTGGTATAACTAGTACTGTATCACCATCAAAGTCTGCTCCAGATAACTGGCGAGCAACCTCTGCATTAATACCAACAGCATCTGGTGCATTCCCTAATAATTTCCTAGCTTCTTCTGCATGCTTTCCTCTATTATTTACTTTAAGAGTGGGCATTTCAAATACTCCTCCATGAGGGTATCTGATAAGACTTACTATTTCTCCTTGCTTATAATTCGGGGCATAAATTTCTTCTGGAGATAAGTCATTGAAAGGAATTATTACATGGGACCGCTGACCAGGTAATGCTGCAGCTTTTAAATGTACAGCCATTGAATCACAGTCATCAGCAAATGATAGCAATAATTTTTCTTGAATAGCTGTGTTAGTAAGAGCGCTTATTTCTTCAAATTCTCTATTCTTTTTATCAAGCTGTAAACCTAATTGTCTTTTTGCTAATTGTGGAGACTGCTTTGCCAACATCTGTGATGCCAATCTCTTTTTCCAGTTTCCCCAATCTCCTTCTTCATTAATAATATTAATTGCAGACAATTGTTTCTTTCCATTTTTATCTATATAATGCCTTTGGCCAACTTCTCTAACCAGTTGCCCTTCATCATTATACTCATTACTTTTTATTGTAGCGCCAAATGGATTATTGGGATCGTCTTTTAATTTCTTAAATACTTTTTCTTTTGGTGATCCTTTTGGTTTATTAGAATTATAAACAATATCGATGCCTTTTGGAAGATCTGGATTATAAATAGCCATTCCTTTCATATAGAAATCATCATCAACAGCTATTCTAACCTGCGCATATTGGTTTGTTCCCATATCAAGATCTTCGACATTAGGTCTTATTTCTATTAAACCATCTTTATCTTTTCCGCCTTCATCGCCATACCTTACCAATACTCTTTTGGAAGATATAGATTTCGGAGGTTCAATATTTTCCCAGGTTCTACCACCATCTTCCGTGTATGGATCCTCAATTACATGGAATCCACCTTCATTATTTATCTTTTTCATTGTTTCCGCCCATGTTTGCCCGGGTGGACAAATAACTTTGATGTTTGTGGTTTTTCCTGTTCCAACTTGTTTTACTGGGGCATTCTGAACTGAATATCCTTCTGCTTCCAATAAGTACAATGCTTTCTTAAGTTTATCATCTGAAATTCCAAGTCTCTGTGCGACACCAGAGCTAACACTTGTTGTTCCATATTGATCTACTTCTTTTTTAATCATTTCTGCTGTAGCTTTTGCCTTATTGGCTCGGTCATTTAATTGTGGATTAAGTAATGATCTAACAGTAGATTCATTTAAACCCATTTCTCTTCCTATTTCTGTAGGATTCATTCCTTTATCATGAAGTTCCATAACTTTAGAAACTTTAAGATTTCGTTGTTCCATTCGTTCAACGCTTGCTCTATTTCTAAGTTCTGTGATGGACATTCCAAGACCTTCAGCAATATCTTTATCTGTAAGTCCTTTTGCTTTCATAGCTTTAATATATCCACGAAAGCCGCCATCATGTTGATATGGATCTTCACCAGAACCATAAGGATATCTACCCGAATGATACTTAGTGCCATAATGCATAAGTTCATCGAAGTCTAGTTCATACTTTGCCATCTTATGATTCCTCCATCCTTATTTGATCAATCTTTTTATCAAATGCTATAATAATATCCATGATGTGCGCAATCTCATCAGGATCTGGTTCAAATATATGAACCTCGTCAGCTTGGTAAATTCTAAGCTCCATTTTAATATCAAACGGCTTATAATCATATTCCAAACAAAACAGTGCAGCATAAATCTTTAATTGATCAAATGATGCTGGATGGAATCCTGTTTTTAAATCATGAATTCTTAATAAATTATTCTTAAATGAAATTGCATCGGCTGTTCCAAAGCAATTTGGAGAATAATATAGGATTTGTTCCGATTCCATTTTGTATCCTATCGCATCATTGACAAAAAGATTTAAGGTTTGTTTTGTTCCCTTTAATTGAATGCTGTGTTTTATACAACTACTAGCTATTTCGTGAAGCTCAGTACCTTTTTGCTTGGCAACTTCATTTCTATAAGTTTCCTCAAGCTTTTTAATATCGTATCGAATCCAAGAATATTTACTCGCACCTAAAAATGCATGCAAACCTTCAAGTTCCGAATGCTTGTTGAAGATCACGTAATACCTCCTGTTTGTTCTCAGGATAGATAGATCTTACAAAAGAATTTTTACCAAGTGTATCAATGTAATATTTCTGATTTGGACGATACGAAGCTTTCTCACTTTCTTTAACTTCGAGCATTGCCCACTTATCTTTATAGATAATAGTTAAATCCGGTATGCCTTGAATATCAGAAGAATCGTTCTTCATTGTCAAAGCTCCAGGAAACATCTCTTCAATCTCTTTTCTAAGCTTTGCTTGGAACGTTCCTTCTTTCTTCTTAGCCATAAATATCAATCCTTTCAGAAAAAATATAAGAAGTTACAGAGACACAGTCTCTCTTCCTTCTCATTATAGGGCATGATTTCTACGCGAAAGCCGTAGAAAAGTGCCTTTTTTCATTGAAGTTCTTTTTTCGGTCTAAATCTTTCTTAATTGCTTTATCTATCCATGAGTTTGTCATTAAAAAGTAGTAATATAAATCTATGTAATCTGTGTTTCGCCTATCTATTCTTCCCATTGCTTGTTCTGTCATTTTATAAGAATAACTTAGACTATAAAATACTATTGTATCTGTTATCACGCAGTTCCAGCCTTCAGACCCAGCGGCATATTGAACTAAATATATCCATGAATCAGAATCCGGTATTTGTTGATGTTGGTGGCCATTCCATTCAGAATACTCTATGCCCATATCTTGACACATTTTAGATATCAATTCTAATTCATAATCAAAATTATAGAATACTATAATCTTTTTATGCTTAGAATATAAATCATACAATGCATCAACACGATTATCATTCTCATTAACTATTCTTCTTAAGGTAGAATATAATTCAGAAACTTGCTTCATTGGCTTATCTTGAAAAATATTCCAACGACGTTTAGCAGCATCTTTAAATATCAATTGATTATAATCAACTATAACATTCTCGCAATGCCTAATTGTCTTCTTCTCCATATGAATATCAACGAGTAATGCATCTCTATATGCCATTAATGTTTTTTCACCAATGTACATCTTAATTCTAGGATATTTACTAAATCTCTCATAGACACAATGTCTAACTTGAAAGTCTGTAGGATTCTTATAAAATTTATTAGCAACAAAAACAGGAATATAATCGGACCAGGTATCTCCAGGAGTAGCACTTAACAATATCCAATGATTATTATGATTACGTCTATAGTAAACACTTGAATCTGTAATTTTAAAAAATGCTTTAACCCATGCACCTGATCCGACTAATCTCTGCTCATCAAATATAAAGAATGAATTTTCAACATCTGTATATTTACCAATATTATTCCATGAATCTATAACAATCTTTGTTGGATAAATTGAAATATCATTATTCCTTGTTAGGATGAACTCTGCTAATTCATTATCCCATTCTCGCTCATCACGCTTTTTTGCTGTTGTTATTATGTATAGATCTTTCGGCTTCTTCATTGGTTTATACTCTGGTTCAAATTCGCCTTCACATTCTTTTACAAAATAATAGGCTAGTGCGGTCCTGGATTTACCAGAACCAACACCGCCACACAAAATTTTACCAGATTTTAATTTGTTAAGAGCTTCTCGTTGCTCTTTATCAAATTTCATTAGTCTACCTCAAAAGGCAAATCATCAGTAGTCCAATCTGGATCATCATAATCTGATGCGAAGATATCTTCAATCAATGTAAAATACATTGTCTTAAGATATGCCTTTACGCCACCGGTCTTACCATCTCTTCCAGTCCAATTATACGGTCTGATCTCCAACTTAATATCCTTTATCTCAGCAGTATCAATATTTGCTACTGTTGTTTCATTGAGAGGTACCTTATTAAACTTACCATTCTTCTCTGTTACCTGGATTATTCTCGGAGGATACTTACCAAATGAAACTGTGACCGACAAATATCCAACACTTCCCTCATCAGGATCGGAAGAAGGACGGATCTTTACATTCCATCCATCCTTAGAAAGCTGAATGGCATCTTCTTCAGGAAGACGAACTGTAAAGTTTCTCTGTCCTGCAGGATTATAAGGAGGTTCCGCCCTCCCTTCAAAATTCCTGTTAATAATAACTGCATTTTTAATAATCAAATTATTTGTAATCATTGTGGTTCTCCTTTCAACCAATGAATGCCTCAACATCTCCAAACTTAGATAATGTTGCGACTGCTTCATCTACTAAAGATATATAGTATGTTTTATCAATACAATCTTCTAAATGTTTATCTTCAACTTCTTCGGCTTCTAACCATCGATAGCCTTTGGTCCCTGTTACCGCAGACATCTTTTTTCCTTTTTTATCTTCTCGTTCTGCCATAAGTAATCCACCACCGTGACCTGGCTTGATCGGACAGAACAATCCAACTTTACCTATAAATTTATAATTATGTTCTTCAGGATTTGATTCATTAACATCTAGATATATGGCCGTTTTAACAGATTTAGTTTCGCAAGTATCTTTAAACTCTATAGGTTCTTTACTAAACAACGTCTTAAATACATAAGGCTGTGCAAACTGAGCACCTGTTGCAGACCATAAAATATCTTTTCCATCTTCATTCTTAGGTTCAGCATATTTTGCAATATAAACTGCATCATTAACCAAACAGAACTTACTAAAGACATTCTCAACTTCAAATGAATATCCATACTTCTTTCCAAATTCATATATAAACTCTTGAATATCTTTTGATGGATTACTAATCTTTATAGAATCTGTCTTAATATGTATAACCTTAATTCCTTTTTCTTCGAGGGCACACTTTAGATCAATCATAAATAATGCTCCGCGCTTAGCAACTATGTTATCAACATTTCTTGGATCTTTAAACACATTATCAAATGATGCTGATGTTAAACCATAAACTGAATTAATTACTATCTTCAATGCATTTGACAACATCTTAGCTTGAGATTTATCTTTCAGATAAGGTTTTAATTTTCCATCAAACATTTCACTTGCTGTTTCATAGTCTCCATTTTTAATCGCGACCCTTGCTTCAACGAGACTATAAAATATCTTAGTGTAATGATCACCAAACAGATTCAACTCTTTAATACTATGTGGATGCATAGATGTTACATCAAATGTCCAGACATTTTCATACATTCCTGGCTCTGCATACACATAACCGCCTTCTCCTACATAAATATCTTTATAGAAGCTTTGCTTTAATTTCTTCTTTACCTTACTTCCATCAGGTAATTCTGTTTCAACATCCGTTAACTTAAATTCATATCCAGGGAATATCGTACTAAGATCTGTGTACACAAATACATCTTGTGGATGTTTATTATCTCCAAATATAATTTTAGCAGAATGTGAATTTGTTGAATGATTAACACTTAACCCAGAGATAGATGCTATGATTTCTCTTGCTAAGAAATCTGCTTGACATTGTTTTGAATGAAATAATGTTTCTGTTGCAATTACATCATTATCACAATATTCAGCAACTTCTTCCCATCTTTCTTCAGGAACAGGTTGATCCCATGGTAATCCTAATTCCTGGTGATGAATACCTAATTCAATCTCCCACTTCTTAAGACTTTGCTTTGTACTCATAAAATCATAAATATCAGCATATGACAAATTATAAGCATTAGCAAACATGAGATTATTAGTAACTCCTTTATCAGATGTTACTAATCTCTGAGATAGTGTAAATAGATTTTCGTTAGAATATCCCATCATTCTTGCATATAACATGTGGTTATCATAACGTCTATTGTTGAAACCAACTAACTTGTACGTTATTAAACCTGCGATGTCTTCTGGCTTAGGATTAATCATTCTATTAACCTTTTTCTCGCCATCAAACTTCCAGTTAACAAGAAACAGATTAGGAAATACTTCTACATCATAGAATACTATTCTATCATCATTGACCATTTTAGATCCTTCAGGTTCTTTCTCAGATGTAAATTTCATCTTAGTTACAAGCGCCATACAATATTCCGCATTATTACTACTTGTACTTGCAAAATATAATATTGCTTGTCTCATATCTGAAACATCATAGACCATTCCTGACTTATAAGCATCTTCTAATATCTTATAGATAAAATCAATACTAGGTTTTGTGTTTGGATGAATCTCTTTATTGAGATTTTTCTTTATTAATGTTCGGAGGGCCTTTTCATTCTTTATAGCTGTAAAATCAACCATCTTTTCCTCCTTAAATGGTAAACCAGAATTTATAACACTTATTGGAATCTCTGTACTTCTTGTGAACTTTCTTCTTAAAGAACTATTCCCAGAAAATACTTTAATCTCAATATTGTCATCATAAACTCTACTAAGTTTATTAACATCACCATTATAAATATAATGCAGATGTATACCTGATCCACTTTTACTTAATTCTGCATAAGTAGGAGGAAATTTACTAGCAGCCAAGACATTCTTTTCTAACGACTTTTCTCCATCATCATTTTTCAAATCAAAATCAATAACAATGTGGTTTTTTGGAAGTTTTACATAATGCAACTTATTTGTGTCTATCTCTTTTAATGTCTTTTTATTATCCGACCATTTACACATTGGTGAACCAGATTCATTTGCATACTGTGCTGGATAATCTGCTGCCACTATATCAAATATGGATTTTCTAGATGTCAATTTTAACCAGTTATCTTCACTAACATTATTAGCATCTATGATTGTCTTATTAAATTTCTTATACTTAAATCCTTTATATACACTTCGTAAATGCTTTCCATCATCATAATAGCTTTCATAATATTCTTCAAAATATTCTTGAATCTCTATTCGCATAGCTCTCATTGATAATGGATACTTTACATTGGCCATTTCCGTATAAGACTTATACAGAGACCAAACATCTTTAAGTACTACATAATCCTTTTCAACAAAATCATAATAATAATATTCCATGAAGTCATAGAAATCATTTGTCTGCTCTATCATCGTTATTGGAACATATGTATTGTAGTAATCCATTCCCATACTTTTATATTTCTCTAAACAATGATAAGCAATTGCTCCCAATTCAAAATCAACTCTCTTTGTTAATTCTCTATACTTGGAAGGCGACAGTTTTCTGCCTGAAGGATTAACATCTATTAATCTTCTTAATAAACCAGATTTGCTTTCTGTTATTTTTACTGGCTTATTTGTTCCTAAAAACAGAAATGAGTTGAACCTCATCGAGTATTTGGATTTAAATTTTTCATTTACTTCCATAACTTCGTGAGATACTATACTATTAAGTTTTGTGTTATCTTCAATTCTTGAGAGATCTCCATCTGTTTGTATTGCTACTAGTGGATTATCTTTAAATGACTCTAACGCAAAACTACTATTACTTGATCCTAATGCCTTTGCATCAAATACGGAGCAATATCCATCAAATAATTTCTGTACAATATCTAAGAATGTTCCTTTACCAGAACCAGGTGCACCATAGAGAACAATAAACTTTTGAATCTTTTTAGATTCTCCAGATATAATTGATCCTATTGCCCACTCTAATTTATCTCTTTCTTCTGGATCATACAAAGTACTCATTATTTCTTCGTATGCCGGACATTCTCCTTCTTCTAACGGATATGGGAGCTTCTTTGTAGCATAGTCCTTTTTAGTGGTCTGCATATTGGAAAATATAATTTTATTATCCAATGGACGAAAGTTATCTCGCAGTTGCTTCTGAACATACTTATGCCATGCATCAATAGATCCACTTGATGATAGTGCCATATATTTTGCAACATATGGTCTATCGCCATAAGATTTTGTGATTTTATCTATTTCAGCATCAATCTTCTCAACTACCAGCATTTCGTCACAAGACCATAATTTAGTCTCGTCATCCCAAACTGCATAAAAATCCTTACCTCTAATCATTAGATCATTAGAGGATCCTTTATCAATTAAGAACTCTGGTCTAACAATTATAGTTGGATTCTTACTATTCTTGGTTTCGGAGACTATTCTAAAGAAACCATACATATTTAGTCTCCTTTCACAAAAATTTGACAATTTGTCCCACTAACCAAATAACCAAAAATTTTTCTCAACTATTTATATAATTTATTTTTTATATTTTTTTTTTCTAAATTAATTGTAATAAAAAAATGGTTATTTGGTTAAGTCTGGAAACGCCCTATTTTCAAGGGTTTTCAGACTTTGCCCAAAAATTCTTAACCAAATATTTGGTTAAAACACCCAAAAATGGGGGTAATTGTGTTACAAGTGGGACACTTTTTTGTACCACAATGCGTCCCACAATTAGCCTAAAAATCTGTCACACAATTAATTTTTAGGTTAAAAACTGTCAAATTTCTTTGATATTTGTCCTGAAAACGTCATTAATTCCTGCATAATTTTTATCAAAATACTCCTGCATTTGATACCAAATTTCGACTGTTCTTTGGTCTTTTTTAGTATTTTCGAGAGGAAATAGACCACCTCTTCCGTACCAGTCATACTCTCTATCCAGGAAAGTTCTGACCTTACTGTCAACGTCCCAGTCAGTTTTATAATCCCAACCAGAATCATCATACCCAGATATACCTAAATTATCAAGCATTAACCAAATCCATAGTCTACTACGATCTACATTGTCTTCATTAATACCTCTCATAATATCAGTGTCAATCCTCTGAGCAAGTGCAATCAGAAATTCCAAAACACTAACCCCTGGAATATCAATTGACTCATAACTGGCAAATCTCGAATGAAAATTCGCCCAGCATTCCCTAAGGTTAAGAGCATCACTTACACGATTAGCATCGTTAGGAACATAGTGTCTAAATTTGATGGTATGCAATTTATCCGCAAGGGAAAAATATGTATAACAACTTTCAGGAGTACCTACCGGCATTTTCTCAAATCCATTAGAAAATCCGCCGATATCACACAAATAGAGATAATACCGATAGGAGACCTCAGAAGGAGAAACTTTAATACCAGAATCACCTCTTTCGATCATAAATATCACTCCTCATCTTCTTCCTTATCATCAGGATATATACCTAAAACCGCCTCCGAATAATATCCAGAATCACGTACAATTTCGTAGTCTACCTTTGTTTCATCATTGCGAATAAAAACAGACATATTATCATATCCGAAATCCTCATCACCAAAGTGGTTCTTCCATACATATCCAAGCCATCTGCCCGTGTTGTTAAATATCTCATTTGTTGTTGATTCACACACAATATCGTCACCCTCATAATAATCGAGAGTCAAATGCTTATAATCATCTCTATACTGTGTGTCATCATCACCATTATAAGCTTCTGGTGTTATCAAATAAGGCTTCTTTTTTGGTGTTTTCTTACTATTTCTTTTTCTCTTTTCTGCAGTTTCATCGGCAGCAATATTGGCTTCCTCTAAAAAGCGAGCAGCGTCACGAATCATCTGAGCTTCATCAGACGTATCAGTATCATCAACCTCAGTTATTGAATCAGATTCATAACTATTTGTCTCAGATTCTGTAATTGTGTGACACTCAGTTTCCTCACTTTTCTTTGTTTCCTTCTTTTCATAGAACTCCTTCAACGCGGACACTTCTTTGTCTCTACGAGATTTGAAGTGTTTGTGAGAAAAATAATAGGTGAGGCCGGTGCCAATGGCACCACCCACCAGGAAAGAAATTACATAACCAATTTTCATTTTAATAGTTCTCCTTTCGGTTCCCGACGTCTAAATATCAAGAGCTTGCATCATCGAGTATGATGTACAGTGTATGCGGATTCTTTGTTTCGAGGTCCTCGTACTGCTGCTCTGTACAAGGAACCACTAAATTCGCAATTCGCGTCTGCATTTCACCGATGGTCATGCCGCCATAGTCGGGATCATCTGTGTTTTTTACATCAGATACAGGTACTCCCTGAATTGGATTATCCTGTGCATCCTTAGGCGGTTCAGTCATGTCAATTGCACGAATAGCTGTGGCAATAGACTTGACACTGTTGTCGTTGTAAGCCATGTTAGACATCGTTTAAGTCTCCTTACTTTTCAATCTCAGGGAACTCTCTACAAGCATCCTTGAGTTCCTGACCATGCTTAAGACGATCAGGCATCTTACCCATTATCCATCCATCACAATTCAGATCGAGGATAATGCACTTACCGGGAATATAATTGAGATTTCCATCTGCTCCCCAACATCCGAAGTTGATAAATCTGTCCTTGCCTTCGTTCTTGGTATCGAGCCATCCAATACACTTGGTGTAGTTCGGATTGAAGTCATATCTCTTATCGCGAGGATCAAATCCTAAACCGTTATCACCATACAGGACGTCTTCAAGAGTTAACAGGCCTCTCATGTGTAATAACTTCGTGAGATTATTCTGAATGATCTTCAACTGTGCCTGCATGAGCATAGGATTACCACCATTATTCTTCCAGATTCTGTGATCGGGTGTGATGGTGATTGCATACGGGCTCAGGAATGGAATATCATTAATTCCTGGATCAAGACACCAAATAGATTGTGTGACAGTCTTTTTCTTGCCTGTTTCCTCATCGATAATCTGCTCCTTGACCTTTTCGGATGTAGCACCGGTTAGATATTCGTAATCCTTATTTTCACCCTGGTCGGCTACGACTCTCTTACGATACTGTTCGAATGCCTCAGATGTTGTCGTCAACAATGTAACAGCACTGGCGAGACGCTTACTCATAATACCGAAACTAGCGAGATAACAACAAAAACTGATAGAAGCACAAGCAGCAGCAGGTAAATAGGCCCTAACAGTATCAACAATATACTTAGAAGTATTAATTTTATTATCTTTGTCAAAATCCTCATCGGTGTACTTCTCCCCTATAGCGGTTTCACCAATATCTTTTGCATCAAGAATATATTGCTTTTCATTTTTATACTTTTCACGAGCGGCTATAGCCTTAGGCGTACCCTTGGCTGTTAATATCAATGCGGCAACACCACTCACAGTACCGCACACGAACAGCAGCTCAGGACTATGTCTCTTAGCCCCAAGCACAACCGTCCCAACAAGCTTACTCAGACTTGCCATACTTTTCTCTCCTTTCACGAAATACGTCGTTCATTGCATCGAAACACCCATCACAAATATCACAATCCATCTGTCTTTCAGGATAATTATTGTCAACATTCATCTGTTCTATTACTAAATGAATATATGATGGATGCGACGAGTGTAAGTCCACATTTTTACCATCCTTTATTTCAGGCCCAACAATCTTACGATACTTGGTCTGAATAGGACATCCGCAAATATCACAATTGTAATTAACTATTTTCGACATTCTTTTCACCTCTATCAGCAGGCTTACGCATGTGTGTCAAGCACCAAGAAGTAAGGTTAGACTTATTGAAATAGATTACTTTGTTATCACTAATCTGGATCTCGAGTTCATTTGCGTCCTCAATCTCAACAGGTTCCTTGTTAGAGTAATAAGGGCCAAGTAATGCTCCCTTAACTGTCATAACTGTCAGACAATACTCTGCATTCTTCATTCTCTTTTCCATCTTTTCGTTCATTTCCATTGTAGTATCTCCTTATAATTGTACAATTTTTGGCATTCTGAGGAGCCATTCACCTCTTATAAACTCAACGGTTGCAGACGAAATATCATTCCAACCGTAGTTAACCATTGTTGCAGGTGCGGATCCAATACTGAGAATATCAAACAGATCCTGCACAGATGCATTACCATATCGTCTCATACGCTCACCCAATTCGTCCAATGCCAGATGACCAATATCAGAACTAGGTACTGGTATGTTACGAATATCAAATTGCGTACGATACTTATCTGCCTGTGGAATAGTCTTCCTTGGCGCTATACGACCATCATTATAATAGTCCGCATATGAGATGTATGGACCATTATTAGAATTCCTTCTACCCCTTGTGGCCTTTGGTGTAGAATATAATGCCATACTTAGACCGCCCGTGACAATATCATAGATTGTATCTCTGATCGTTGGTACAATAATATCCTTAATTATATACCCTCCGATCGATCCACTGTCATCTAAGAATATTGCTTCCTTAGTGCGTGTCCAAAATGACTTTTTACGCAATTCGATTGGCTTGTCGACAATAGGTTCAGGTCTTTTTCGAACTTCATCATTCTTCATCACCGAGTTACTTGGAAATTGCTTACTCAGCGAGCTAAATTCATTAGCATCCATGTCATGCATTTACTCCTTTCATTTTAATTCTTAATTCATTACACACAGTTCGACATGCTTCTTCTGTGCATTCCAGATGGAATTGGTAGATGATGCTATGACTTGTTCGCTTAAACACTGATACCCAATAACGTATCTCATGCTTTAGCAGACATCGTGAATATAATTCGACATCATCAAATTTTCTTGCAGGTATTGTATAATAGTGCATTTGTGGCTCTCCTTTCAGAGCAAAAAAATATAAGAGGTGCATAAAGCACCCCTTACATTGCCTTGCGGCTCGAAGTTTACTCTGACTTTTCGTCAGAATTATCTTCAGCAGCCTCTTCAGTTGTTGACTCAGCCTTGATAAGCTCATGATCCTCACCAGCCTCGATTGCTTCGATCTCCTCACCCTTGCTCTTAAGCTTAAGTGCTACACCAATAGCACCGCTTATGGCGATGAAGATTCCAACCACAACCTTCTTGTGTGTAAGAATCCACTTACCTACTACTGACATCCCTGTTTTCAAAGCTCCCATAATAGAGTTCTCCTTTCAAATAAATCATTAGTTTACTTCTACCTTACGGCACTATAAGATATGTTTTCTACGCGGATTGCGTCAAAACCTACGTGGTTTAGGATTGAACGATATCAATCCACATGGCGTACCATCTTTTAATTGAGTAATATCAATATCAATCTTGACGTTTTCATATGGGACAGTTGCTTCCCAACCTAAACCCCATCCTATCTCGACAGGTTCAACGTCACAACCAGCATTTTGCATCATGACATAGCACTCATTCAATGGCACACGCCCTTCATTATTTAATGATTCGTTAATATCATTCTGGATACGTCTTATTGTCTCCGTGTCGCATCTAAATATCTGTTTAGACCAATCATCTTTAAAATAAGATAATCCAGTGCCCTCTTCGAGCTGTTTCATTGTAGTAGGCTCAATACTAGCGCATTCTTTCGCCGCCACCTCCGACTTAATTTTGTCGAACTTCTCTTTACTTACATTTTCTTTCAGCGCTTCTTCAAAATATCTTTGACTTGTGGATGCTACATTATATGCTGTAGACCATGCTTGAATCTGCTTTTGCTGTCTGGAGAAACACATACCACCCGTAGCAATACCGAGTATGGTTACTCCTATAGCAGGACCGTATGCATTATAGCATCCAGCCTTTATCAATTCAAGCTTTGTAGGCTCTACATATTGATCATATTCATCCTCATCATGTTTGTTAGCAAAGTCTTGGAAATGATCCTTTTTATATTGTTCAACTGCTGCTACAGCTTTTGGAGTAGCTTTTGCTGACAATATAGGACCTGCCACCATACATATCTGAGATGCAATGAATAAAACAGTAGAGCCATGTTTAGACCATAATGCACGCAGTCCGCCGGTCATACTCTGTTACCTCCGAAATTGTGTATCTCGTATCTGTATGATGGTGCTTCGTCCTGATAATTTTGCGGACGTGGCACTTCTTTAATATATGGTATATCATACTGGAAGCACGTATTCCACTCTACCATACATCCTTCCGCGCTCATATATCCACAAGCGAAGAATACGTAGTCCGCTTCCGCCATAGTCGCAATACTACACCCGAGTCTATAGATGCGCTCCTGAGTTTCGTCTCGGAAATGCGCGGCTTCAGATGTATACCCGCTTAAGAACTCCAGTTCGTCATTCGGGAATAACTTATGGAGTACCTCCTCGATCCTATCACGTTCCGCCAAGATTTCCCTTTCTGACAATCCGTGCATAGGCTGCGAAATAAAAATGTTAAGTTTTGCCATTTTCGCTCTCCTTTCGTTTGACAAAAATTATAAGAAGCTTAAATCACTTCTCACTATAGGGCATGTTTTTCACGCGTCCTCTGAAGCTCGGTCGATCTTCTCACGGAGTCTTCTAAGGTGAGACTTGGAATCCTTCTTATAATATGAATCTGCAACACATTTATTTATTGCGATCATAGCGCCAATATAAGGGTTGTAGTTATCTGCATCCATACAGTTAGCCACATATGACTTATGTTTCCATATAGCTTCCCCAGTCTTCTCATCATCGCCACAATATCTTTTGCCTTTAGATACAGCTATAACCTTATGGTCTCTGAATATAAGTTTAGCTGCCTCACATCTATAGCATATATGAGCGATAGACAGAATAAAATCAGCACTCAGAGTACAGTCTTCATCATAGTTCTCCACCGTCAGAAATGCATGCTTACCATATAGTATGAAATTATACTGCATACATGAGCCCTTCTTACTAACCTTCTTCTTGACCTCAACATCCTTTATAAAATAATACACTTTATCATCTCCTTTCACTTCTATTTGTTTTGCGATATCATATGTTAAATTTACGTCATTTTTTATATACCTTACTAGATCTTCTTTTGTAGCCGGAGGTGTTTTACTCCATGTCATAAGTTCATTTATATATGATATACGTTTTCTAGGATATATGCGAGCTTCGATTGTAGCACTACAGTCTTCTGCTGTATATGGGGCTTCGATTGTAGCACTACAGTCTTCTGCTGTATATGGGGATTCATTATACCGATCCGTAGTTGTTGTAAAATGTATTGGTCCCCCCATCTTTACAAATTCTGTGCCGCTGTTGTAGTAATATGCCATAAATATCACTCCTTTTCTTTAAAACCTACCGGCTTATGCGAGTCAATATTTGTAGGTGTGTTTAAACACTCGTTGCAAATATCACTGCATTCTGGTGCTTTGTAGTATATACAGTCCTTGCAGAATCTGTCATATTCTACGATTTTCTCATCGCCGATCATACCCATTCCTCCTTTGTGTCGAAATATAAATATGCCTCTTTCACACCGCATATAGCACAGACGTCCTTATAACTCATGTTTTCAGGCTTGTCAAATACTATATGAGCCTCCGGTTCATTATGCACAGAATATAATTGCTTTGTGAAGTTCGGCACCTTATGCTGATATAACCTCAAAGATACAAGTGGCACATCTTTGTGGTCTATTACTATATAGTATTTCATTCACAATAACCTCCTAAATAATATTCGTTACTATATTCGTCCCAGCCATAAACCTTTGTTAAATCTGTAGGATTATTTAGCACAGCTTTAGTTATCCTTACCATATATGGGACATCGCTCGGGCCGCCTCCGAAATCCTTGATTATTTTTTCTTCGTGTTCTTTAGCGGCTTCCAGTGAATTGAATACTCCAATTAAATATATCCGAGCTCCATATTCTTCCTGCCAACCATCTGCTGTCACGACATATACTTCAGTGCTCATATCATTCCTCCTTCTCGATCATCTTGCCGTCTCCACAGTAATTCCATTTACGATCCCTGCGGCACTTGTTCCTAGCATGCTCTTCGTTCAGCGTATGGTGACACTCGTACTTAGCCCACTCTTCCGCTGTCTTCTCTGCACACTTTTCATCACAACCATACCCGTCACAAAGATATGCTCTATTTCTGTCAGGTTCTCTCATTTTCTTCCTCCTGTTTCATCTTCGCACCACAATCTGGGCAATAATTGTATTGCGTGCTATATACGGCTTCGCAATTAGTGCATTTATAATTCCAATAGACACGTGCCCCGAAATCGTGAAAATCACATTTTATCCAATTGCCTGTCGGTCTGTCCGCGCTTGCTTTTCCACTTTCATAAGCTAATACTTGTGCCATGTCAGGCGTAACTGTCGGTGCATTACGAATTTGGTACAATGGAACGCACAATTCTGTTGAAGCTCCATTATGGATTTCACAAGGAATCGCTGCATTTTCTAAGGCGTTAGCATCTATCAATCTGACTTCACTCATTCTCAGCCTCCTTCTCATCCGGCCTCCAATTCCTATCGATTAAAGCTTCTTCAGGAATTATATAATCACTGCCATCCGTGAGAATATAATTGGTGTAATTGAATGCGGGTGAATGATTAGCCAGAACCTCCTTCACATGCCATGATCTACCGCATATAGGAAGGATCTTATCCATCTCGATGCAGAGGGTGTGCAGAAACACACGCCCTCCGATCTCGAATGAACCATATTGGCTTTCCATATCGTCCCAATCACGTAAATAAACTTCATCGCCTACCTCAAATTTATTCATATGTGATCTCCTTTCATCAGAATAGCATTTTCTTGATCTTCTGAAGTAAACTATCCTTTTCAGGACTGGCAGAATGCAATGCCGAATATGACGGTACCTTAATCGTCTTTTTTGCATCTTGTTCGCGCTTATCCTTAAGAGCCTGAGAATATCCCTTGTAATATGCGTCATTCTCCTTATCCTTGATCGAATCAACCAGCTTGTCATTCGCGTCAAGGATAGACTCGATTGTATTAATGATATACTCGGCGCACTCATCCGGCGTCATATCATCTGCATTGATGCTTTCATGATAGAATCCCTTAGACTCCAATTCCTTGATCGTCCCAATCAGTGCTGCCTTATGACTCTTATACTTTGCCATATTACTTATCCTCCTTTTTAGATGTTCTGGATTCTACTGCATTTGTGATCTTCTTAAGCAGCTTACCATTAAGCAGTATCTCATCCATTACTGCCATCCAGAAAATAGTCCAAAGCCATGCTCTTACTGTGTATGCGAGTTCTCTTACTGTCTTCATATTGTGGTCCTCCTTTTAAATATCAATCCTCGTCAGAATATTCATAGACTTTTGTATCCTCAATTTTCTCGAATATTCCTGCGTTTTCCTCAAAATTCTTATTTACTGACCGTATGTAGTCAATATCCTGCATACGAAGTGAATCGGTTAGTGCATTACCCCAGAAATCAAGGATTTTACACATTAAAGCTCCTAAGCCAATGCATGAAAGAATATAAAGAACTAAGTTCTTTATTCGATCCGCCTTAAGATTTGCATATTCATCATCCAAATCCTCAATGTCACGAAGCCCTAAATCAATAGCGTCTACATGATCAGCCTCATCACCATCATAGTTCTTAATGATCCCGACATAACTTCTCTTTGCCATAATTGTGTCTCCTTTCAGACATAAAAAATATAATATGAGCAGTTTTACTTGTTGCTCAGCAAGATGACATTACTCTTCGGACGAATCTCCATTAGAAGATCCATCATCCTCACGCTTGATCAAGCCGAGGTGAAGTGCTCCGCATACACTCATAATTAATGCATAAAGAACACCTAAGCCTGCACAAGCAAAGCATACGATTCCTGCTAAAACCTTCTTCATGTTGTGGTCCTCCTTTTAAAGTTAATGCATTATAGAATATGATTTTTTTGCGAAAAGAAAAAAGGAGAAGCCGAAGCTCCTCCCCCTCGATCAGATTCTGGCCTTAGGTAGCAAACCGAACGCCTTCGAGCGAAACGCCGTACCACGATTCTCGAATATAACTATCAGAATAATAGCACCTAAAGTCCCAATCAGGCCCAAGATCGCCTTCCACAAATTAGTGTCACTCTCTTCAAGTGCCTTCAATGCTTCAGAACAAGTCTTGAGATTCTGCGCTGCCGCAGTATACTCTGGTGTATTAGGCGATAGCTTATCCAAAGATTTCGTAATACTACGAATCTCTCTCTTAATCAGCCTCTTTGTTACACTTTTGTACCAAAACCTTTCCCAAGGTTTAAGTTTCTCCAACTTTTCCTCTACAACCTTTTCAACCGGTGTTGTTTCCGGTATGTCGCCTGTAATTTTCTTATAATCATCCGGCGTCATCGAAATGATTACTTTGTCCTTCTTTTTCTCCTCGGCCATCTAAAGTCCTCCTTCTGAGTCACCTTTAATTGTCCCAGTAGTTAATCTTAACCCTGCTTCATCATTGAAACAGCCATAAAGATTATACCTACACCTACGATTAAAAGACCTATTCCCATAATAGATCCTCCTTTAATAATAGTCTCGGAATAAATTCCGGCACTATAAGACGTGTTTTCTACGCGGATTAGTGTGATTTAAACATAAGATACTCTTTAGGCATTCCAAATATAATTGATACTGATTCCCAGAATCCATCATTTCCATCACGTTCTCCGCATTCGATCTTAGCATAGAGACTGCGAGATATATGCAATTTCTCTGCTATATCCTGCTGTCTCCAGTTTCTTATTAGTCTCTCGGATATCATGTTACCCCGAGAGCCTGATACCCTATCAGAATAAGGTTTCCTTCCAGCTGTCATAGTTCATCCTCCTTATTAGATAAATCTTTGAGTCTGAAACAATGTTCTAATTCCCAGAATTTATCATATGCATCTCGAAGACTTGTCGCTGTGACAATTGCTATATTACTGTTATTTAATTGATATAAACGATTTATACAAATGTTTTCTAAAATATCCTTATGATGTCTAGAACATACGTCTTCAAGTAAACCAACTGTGCGAATTGGTACTGTTTTATTCATATCAACAGCTAAGTTATACGCATAAACGTGAAGCCAGCCATCCCAATATTGTTCACAAATATATAATATACATTTACTTCCAGTAACATATATAGGATCATCTGGCTTAATTGTATATTGGTCAAGCATTTTGACAGCCTCTTTTAATGTTAATGATTTCTTTTCACACTCCATCATAATTCCTCCTCTTCTCGCTCGGATATCTCAACAAGATAATTTATAGCATATGTATCATGCTGATGATCTGCGAAGGCGCATACCATATTCGTAGGCATGATAGTGAGATCATATTCCTCCTCGCCATATTTATGTTCAAACATAGCATTGGTATCATTAAGAAAATCTTCGACCTTCTCATCAAATATCTTAGGATCAGTGCTCACTATCGTCTGAGATTTTAAATATACTATCATTCTTCTACCTCCAATTTATATCCGTGGTTGAGACATGAGATTAGCCATATCCTCATACTCTTCAGTCAAACTCTGTATTGTAGCATCATATTCCTCGAGTATGCAGTTAAATTTCTTAGCAAACAAATGCAAGCCTACATGATATCCAATCAGAATCCCCGCTAATAATATAATAATTCCTCCGATGATGTTAAGTATCATAATCTTTGTCCTTTCTCACTGTCATTGTCGCCCCAGAATTCGTCATATTCAACTTTAATATTCCACTTTTTCGCGCAGTCCATACATAAATCATATGTTTTATTACGATAAAGATGGCCATACATTTCTCTAGGATGATCCTGCACCTGCTCAAATATACGAACCCTTGGGTATTCGAATTTCTCTATTTTTCTTTTACACCTATCACAAAACAGGCCTTCAGCAGTTTTCATGGTTTTTCCTCTTCTCCGCGCATTCCTTACAATATACCTCGCTAACATGAATAGACTTCTGTTCTCTAGCTCCTGGAATATCATACTGGTCTATGCGTTCTTTTATTTTGTCTATAGCGTGCCCGCAAGTCTCACAGTAAACGTATATCATTCCCATGACTCCTTTTCTTTATTCTCAAGCCATTCCTTTAGTTTTGACATACAATGTGGGCATATGTCATACAGGTCAAGGTGGCAACTAGAATAATTCTCCATTTTAATATACCCAAAATCTAAATTCTTTCGGTCGCAAATTCCTGGATCTTCTACTTGCAATCCGCACTTGTCGCATTTGATAATCTTCATTCTTCGCCTCCTGCTATTCGTCTCTTGTGTTCGTCTTTTTCATTTTCATTTTCTGCCTCCAATTCTGTCTTTACTCTAGACCCACATCTAGGGCAATATGGCATATCGTTTAAAAGATTGAATCCTTTGAATGAAAAACGATCTTTACATTTTGGGCATTCCCAATAACCACCTCCAGCATAATTATCGTCTTCTATACACCCCCATTTCTCTAGAGGATTATGTTCTTCAATACAACCTTCTACATATGGTGTGCCATTCCTAATTACATTACATGGCGCATTACTAAAAATCCCAAATCTATTGACCATAATAGCATCATAAAGATACTTAGGTATATCAATTACAAGTTTCATTCTCTGTCTCCTTTGCTTCTATTTTCGATCCACAATTGGGGCAATAATTTATAGTGAAACCAAGATTGGCATATTCGCCTTGTGAATTATCAACCCATATTCTGTCTCCTTCTATAAAAGCAACCCCTATATCATCAAGACCACCAAACATGGCCGCAAAAGACATAATAGTTGGTATATTATCACCATCGCTTACATCTGCTATAAATTTCTTTCCGTTTTTGCAATAATCACAACCATCCATTATTCAACACCTCCAACTTCCTCAAATATCTGATCTGGATCCTTTGCTACCTTGAAATATAATACCTTTTTATGTCTAAGCTTAGCTCTGTCAATTACTGATTCCATAGAAGGTGTTACGCCATTTTCAGTAAGAACCCAGACCTCTTCACACTTGCCCATGACTACATATTTATCTCTGAGTCCTCTACCTATTCGTACCAAATGTTCCGCGTATGATATAGAGGCAGCAGGGGCATTATATATGCCGTAGCCGCTAGCAGAAAATGTGAGCGGTATTCTATGATTGTTGTATGCAAATGCTGCAAGTTGGTTGATCAAATGCTCGTTGTGAATGACAAAATCTGCATCGAAGTCGTATCCGTCATCGATAAAATTATCCAACTTAGGATCCGGTGCACAAATATAAATAAGCTTTCTGAATGTATCTTTTTCTTCCATTTTAGTTCTCCTCCGATAAATCTTGATTGGTATTGTCATCCTGCGAATTTACTTTCACCGAGGGCCTATATATTTGATTATTAAGCCTCGCCTCAAGTTGCCCTACTCGCTCTCTATAAGTATAATAACCAGCTTTATATTTTGTAGTTAATTCCTCTATTTCAGCTTCCTGCTGCTTTATTATAGATTTCATATCCTTTTCTCGTTTTCTTAATCGTAAAATTTCATCGGCATATGTATTTGCGAGTTTCTTATAAGATATAAATGGCATTTTAATTCTCCTTTTCATTATATGGATATCGACCACTAATTGGTGTGTATATGCTAGAATAGCTGTTATCCAAGGTCCTAACCTCAACGCATGTTGGCATAGTCACGTAGTCATTAGATAAATAAATTGTTATTTTTTGTTCCCTAGGATCAAAATATACATCATATGCTCTAGGTTGCTCGTACATATTTAAGTCTCCTTTTCATTATCTGGTCTATATACGCGGAAAATATTACTGTCTACAGGTGAAACTTCCACTTTTAATGGCATATTATTTTCGCATGCTTTAGGTATAAAAATGGTCAATGTTCGGTCCTTTTGATCAAAATCTATATCATATTCTCCGTATACCGCTTCAAATTCCCATGTATGCAGGGCCTCTGTCAAGTCGTCAACAGTTTCCTTTATTATACTTTCGGTCTCCGACTTACGATCATCGCTAATCCAGAGATGTCTACTAATTGTATGATGCACACCATGCTTATCGATTCCTGAAACCTTAACTTCAATAGAATCTCGTATTACAACTTCCACGTCATTAGGATCCATATTCCACCTCCGGACCATATGTCATAAAATAATTATCACCATACACGCCGTATGGAGTTCCGTAGTTATACCCGATGCAATTGAAGAATAGCACATTCGTCGGAATTTCGTCATTCTCCAATGCATCAAGTGCGGATATAATAGCGTACCTGCTAGTACGAGTATGCTGCATCGAACACCATCCACCCGATACTGTCGTGAACTGTCCTTCTTGAGTTAGAACAGATGATATAGTATCCGGGAAGTAATCCGAATTAACTCTATTAATGATGCAGGCTGCTATCATAGCTTTTGCTTCCAGATTCTGACTGCGGTCTGATTCGGCCTCAATTACTCGTGCCAAGAACTCAAATTCTTCCACGTCCATGCCAGCCTGATAAGCCAGATACTCCATTGGTAGATCCATCTTCATTTCTTCCGTACCATATGTATAAATATAATAGTATGCAGTGTCTCTACCAGAAGGGATCTCACTTGTCATCATCGGTGTTATTAATATCGAAATAACTATCATCAAAGTCAAAAATATCACTGTGATTTCCTCCAATCTCATCTCCAAGAGCATTGCATGTTTCAATATAAGCCTTAACCATTTTCGTCAACTTAGGAATTACCCTATGCATCTGATCGATCATTGCATCACTATTGTTTTCCGGATCCTTAGATAATTCACCAATCCAATTCATATAATTAGTGAGATTATCACCGGCTATAGGTATTGTATCCGGATCCTTAAAAATATCTGCAAATTCGGAAAGATTAATTATGCCTTGTGCAAACTTAAGAGCTCTTTCCAGATTATCCGGATCATTCATATTGTATTTGTCCATATTTATTCCTCCTCAATTTTTCTGTTACATGCTTTTGGTAATGGCTGCCAGGCGACGACTTCCCAACCAGATAATAGGTATTCATGCAAAGATACGTCCAGATATTTTTCATCGTCCCACATATATCGACAGTCCTGATCCAAGACATCATAATATCTCCAAGGATACGTACAATCCTCATCTGTAAGCTGTCCAATAGCCACAAATCTCCAATCTTTGCCACATCCCATATCTATAGTCAATAATATAGGAGTGTTCTTTTCGGGCAATTTATCACTCTTTAATATCCAAGCCATATTTATTCCTCCTCATTAGGGTTATAGTGTGAAAATACGTCATATGTATAGCCATTAGCATCGACCTCATATCTTCCAAATGATTTCAACTGCTCGTCGGCCATAAAATTAATAGATTCATCGGTAGCGCATCTTCCCCTGCTGCAAATTACCTCAGATGTATTGATGTACTCACTTACTTCCTTAAGATCTTCTGGTGTAATCTCGTGGAATCCTATGCCTGTAAGAGCCTCGAAACGTCTCTTCCAATACTTGCCATAATATATCGGAATGATGTAAACGTCAATATCTCCGGATGAAAAAGACCAAACAATTGTCTTTCCGAATTTATTATCCTCGTCGGAGACCACCTCGTGGATGGCCTGCCAGACGGGATCGTTCTCTCGAACTGCTATACGCATGATTTTGTAGTAATTGTGGGACATGGTTATTCCTCCTTATTGAACATCGTATTCGGATATGATATCTTCCGGCTTTCGCGGGCCATATTCTTCCCAAACTTGGTCATTCCAAATAAAATCAAGCTCGTTCTTTGCGGTATTGAATATCTCGGTGGCTCTTTCTAATGCTTTATTTTTGTCAATATATACAGAATCTATACTCGATTCGTAATTAAACCACTCCTGATAGTCGTTGTTATCCTGAAATATTTCATAAACAATATAAACCTTCATATTTACTCTTCCTCCTTGATTTATCTTTGTATCCATTCCGAACCTGAGTCACCATCGATGCGATCCCAAACCTCAATAGCATCTGGTACTATCGCGTCTAAAGGGTTCTTGAACAACCACACAACATTGCACGAGAGTAGGCTTGTCTGGTATTCCACATCTTCTGCGGGGCATCCGATATCTTTGATGATGATTTCTGTTACTATATCGGGGTGATCTGACCCAAGGTGTTTACTTTTAATGTCGTCATACGTTTTTGAATACTCGGAAACGTAATATCCATCACGTGTGTAATAAGCTTTTTCGTAAATCTTCATACAATCACTCCTCCTCAAATGACTTCATCATACCAAGACAGCTCTTAAGACTGTCCTTTACAGTGCAGAATGTATCAAACGATACGTTACCATATATCAGACTAAGAATATAAGTCTCAATCTGAGATTCCTTGATTGTGTGGCTTGCATCCATAGGGTCATATGCTTTCGATATCGTCTCATACATAGCATCGTATACTTGACGATTGCGGCCCCAAGCAAATACAGCATCGAGAGCCATATCCATTGCCTTGCCGCATGTGATGGTATTGTCTATAACGCGCGGTGTCTCAACCTCTGCAGGCTCATTTATGACATTCTCGTATGCTTCTCTAGCAATATCGATGATGGATTCTTCATCTGAATCGCTATCGTTTGCTCCAGAGACCTCTATAGGGTCTTCATATTCGGCTGTGAACGGGTCATTAACCTCTTCTACAACCTCAGACTTATTGTCAGCGAGCCATGGATACTTGGTATTATACGCCTCTTCGATAGCCATATAGGTCTCATTTACACCCCATCCATAGAGCTCTGCGAGACTCATGACCGCGCTTCTTGTCTTAGGCCTTTTTATATATCCCATTTCCCACTGAGAAAATGTCCCTTCACAGATTCCAATTGCCTCTGCGACCTCCATTGTGTCGTATCCGAGTTCCAATCTCCTAGCTCTAAGCCTACTGCATTCAACTTTGTTCATATCGTCTTCCTCCTTATATGAAGAATCAAGTGTTCTTTCATTTCTTTTAGCCTTAATATAGGCATTAGAAATGGCCTCTTCGATCTGCTTAATTGTTGTCCCGTACAAGTCTGCAAGTTTACGGATATAATCTGCTGATTTACCGTTTGCATACGCCGACATAATTTTTCCTGTTTCCCATGCAGAATACGTCGTCGGATTACACCCGATTAACTCAGCGACCTCATTCTGAGACATACCAAGACTCAATCGCTTTCTTGCAAGTATCGTGTCTACTAACTTTCTTCCCATAACTAAAATCTCCTTTCATTTTTAGTACTTTCGTTATGGCCTTTGTGTGATAAAGAAAAATATGAAGGGGTTCTTTTACGTGTACCCCGTTAAACACGTTGCTGGCTTAGGACTAGATTGTAAACGGATCCTCAACAGACTCGTCATCATCCTCTCCTGCCTTCAGTCCATCAGCATATCCTGCCTTGTACTGATTATTTTCGTCAATACCGATCAGAATGCCCATAATGAAGCACAGAATGAATCCTATCAGTCCTGCTTTCTTCTTCGTCATATAGTCCGTCCTCCTTTTTATATTTATTTCAGCATCTTAGGATGTGATTTTTTCGCGAATTGTGGGACAAAAATAATAAGAGTATTATCGTAATAATACTCCTATTATCCAAGAATAATTCCTTCATTATCCTTTGGTTACCACTTACAGGGCAGATAACCTACTCCCACAACCAACATAACCATTACTATTCATTACTATCAATTGTAATCTGTCTCGCTGCCTGACCTTTCGCCACCTTAAGGTCAGTTTCCAGCTTACATATATTAGTTTCCCTCTTAGCTGTATTCACGTTCGATAATCCAGTGATTATCCCCGTAGCAATAGCCAAGAGAAGAATGTTCCTATACTTCTTCCTGTACTCTTTCCTTATCTGGTTCTCCAGATCTGCAACGACGGTGTTCCAATTAGTCATAATAGTTCTCCTTTCTATTATAAAGATTCAACGTTGGCATTATAAGGAATGATTTCTACGCGAAAAATATAAAAGCAGTTTATAGCCATGCTTAGGGCTGCCAGTTTACGCCTTGGCTCGGCGGCGACGCATAAGCAGCTTGACTACCAATACGTCAATCGTGATGATCGGTAGAAGCACTATTATTGCTACACCTACAGGCATTAACGCTACCAACAGCGCAAATACCAACAACAGCAAAGCCATAATGACTATGCCCCCTACGATCAACAGACTCAATGTAACCATATAGTCCGTCCTCCTTTTTATATTAGTCGCACTTTAAGATATGTTTTTTATGCGAATTGTGGGACAAAAATAAAAAGAATGTAAGGAGCCGAAGCTCCTCATACTTATAAACTTGTCCAATCCTGTAATTCCAGAATTGCTGTCATTTTTGCCCTGTAATGATCTATACACCCAGGGACAGTTTTAAGTTGTTTTCCATAGTCAGTTACTCTCCAGCAATCAAAATCGCATCCAGCTCCGCTTTTTCGGTCAACGTAATACTTATCTTTTTCTTTACCGTTTTCGTCAATCCACACGAGTCTTACGAAATGTTCATCCTCACGATAATACATTTTCCAAGCTCGGCCCGATTGATTAAACTCCTTGATAGCTCGCTTCCTATTATTAGCTACAGCATGAATTGCGAATGCTAAAAGTTCTGATTCCTCATAATAAAACTCCATAGTTTCATCCTCCTTAAAATTACTGCATTATAGGGCGTGTAAATATCGCGTAATTGTGGGACAAAAATAAAAAGAATGTAAGGAGCCTAAATAGACTCCTTTACTCATTATAACACTTGAATCTCAAAATTTGAGTACTGCTCGTTCATCGCAGTTGGTCTCGGGATGCACGTTATATACCGTCTATCCCATAGGTCACGAATGGTAGCTTCATCATCGGTAGACCAGTGAATACCAGTGTCCTCGATAGAAAATGAAGCTGTTACATTTGTGGCTACATTACGGATAACATAATTCCCGTACATCATACCATCCTCCGACATAACACTTCTCAGTTTTCTCAAAGTTTTCATATCATCTCTCATTTTTGTTCTCCCTTCATATTACTGTATTATAAGCAATGTTTCTCACGCGTCCCAACTAGCCTAGACAAAAATATAAAGGAGTCAAAATAGACTCCTATATATCTCACCAAAATATCTTTTTGGAATTATCATCTGCCTTCAAACTGACTTTACACAAATTAGTGTACTTTTTATCCAGCGCCAAGATTCTTCGAATAAGATCTGTCTGTGTCGCAATGCTTTCTTTGAATGCTTCTCCAACATCGAAGTTGCCATCTGCAATATCCCGTTTCATAGATTCGAGATTTGCATCCATAACTTCCATGTATGCTCGCAATTCTTGAAATTCAGTTGCAACACCAGCATGTTCTTTAAAAATCCTGGTATAGTCTTCGTTTTTCAAAATAACCATATTTTTAACCTCCAAAAATTATTTTATGCATTATAGGACTTGTATTTGGAGCGAAAAATATAAAGGAGCCTAAATAGACTCCTTTATATAAATCAAAGGTCCTTATTAGATATTATATGATCGATTTCTTGCCCAAAAGCCTCACTTCCTCCTTTAAGTATGCCGACAGCTATGCTAAGTATAACTGTGGTTATATACCCAAGTATGATCATAGAGATTGCTAATATTTTCCATATTAGTATATTAGTGATGATTGCAATTATCACCGATATTAGTCCAAATATAGAAATAAGCAAACTTATGAGCCATATAAGGGTCCAATAACAGAACTGCTCATAGCTCGATTGCCTTAAATGCTTAAGACGCTCAATTTCTTCATAATTATCCATATTAATTCTCCTTTCATTTATTTTATGCATTATAAGGAATGTTTTCTACGCGTCCCAGCAAGCCCCACAAAAACCATAGAAAAAAGAAGGAAGAGCTGTATAAACAACCCTCCTTTTTATGTCCAACGATTAGAAATCTATATAATCCCCGTCAGAAAGACGGCAGAGTATCTCCCATTCGATCTCGTTTAGACAATATTTGTCCAAACTATCGAATAGGACATTCTTCTCTTGCATCTCCTTACCGACAACATAGGCATTCGCCAATTCTTTGTCGGACATATTTTTAATATTCTTCTTAATATCACCTATTGTCATATTTGTTATCCTCCTTCTTGGTTAGTTTCCCTAACCTATTTTAGAAGGTGATTTTTATGCGAATTGTGGGACAAAAAATTTAAGAAGTGAAAAACTGGAGGATCATTTCTGATCCTCAAGCTGTGCCATAATGGCTTCAGCTTGACGCATCCAGTCGGCGTCATCATATGTCAACATGTAACGCCTAGTCGTCCCCCACGTCTGTGGGTCACGAACCTTCTCGTTCATGTATGCCATATGAGCCGTCAGGCTCTCAACATCATAGCCTATACCATCTATTACATACTTTTCCATAATTACCTCCGTTTTCTTGGTTTTATTCTCGGGACCAAGAACCCTTTAATTCTATTATATGATATGTTTTTCACGCGACGAAATATATCCTGGGCTCGGGGTCACACCCAGAATATACTTCATGTCATAATGAAAGGAGGTTAATATGAACGTTGTGAATTGTCAGGAAAACACATATCTCATCGACGAAGTTTATGGACCACCATGCATACGCACTACCCCGATAGTAAATTGATGGTGCCTAAGAACAGATTTGAACTGTTACTTTATGGATTTTAAGTCCACTGACTCTGCCATTGGTCTACTTAGGCATAATGGACTGATCCCCACCAATCAGTCTAATCTTCGCACCTTGTTCGCCTGCAAAGTCCCACGAATTTAATTAAATTTTTCTATAATCTACAGAATCATATCCATCAACTGGTAAATCGTATAATTCCGTGTATACAACTTTACCAGTTTTCTTATTTACTGTAGGAAGTGATGTATTGCCAAATATACGCCCTTTATTATTCGGTTGCCCTAAAAATATAACATATACATCGTTGTACTCTCGAACACCAGCTATCTCAGTTCCTCTAGGGTATTTAGATACTTCATTTTCAATTATTTTTGATATATTAGGCATTTTATCACCTCTTTCTACTAATTACTGCTTCTACAACTGACGGATCCAATTCCAGGTTATCAGTCCGCATATATGAATATTCTCTTGGGTCTACACCATATATGTTCCAGTTATAAGAGTCCCACATTTTATTTCTTTTAGACTGAGAATCATAAAATATGGGCCCGTCAGACTTTATTTCATAATTCATAGCATGGAAAAATGCCCCTCTAGTTGGAGATATTCTAACCGGTTGATTTTTTCTTTTAGCATATCTAAGGTTTAAATTACTATGGTCAACATTCCATAATTGCCATCCAGCGAACCATATACCTCTAGAACCAACAGGTTGCTTCGATATTTCTCTACAAAAATCTCTATATGCATTTCGCTGTCGTTTACGCCACTCATTTTTAAAGGCCTTAAACTCTGGAGAATTTGTATTTAAATTATTGATTTTTTCTGGAAATTTATAGAATGGGTCATTACTATTCTTTTTATCATTTATAGTAGTAAATTTTCCATTTTTAAACCATTTTTCCATGTTTCCAAGATTAGAACCGTCGTCAAGTCTTCGAGCTTCAACGTCATACCCTCTTCTTCTCAATTCAAATGCAGTAGATGAATTTTGGCAATTCCAATTGCGTCCTTCCCCATGAACATCTGGATTTACCTTATTCAATGACACTTTAACAGGTTCTTTTCTAGATAATCGTTTTAAATTTGTAAGTGTTTCTTTCGTATTTACTTGGTCTTTGATTAATTTTGACGTCTTCTCAGTATCATGATAGTCATCATATTTTTTTGCGTGATCAACATTACTACGACTTCTACGTACCAACCTACTTACATCACTTTTTAAAGGATAAGGAGGGCCATGTTTAACGCCCCACTTTTGACCCCGTATACCATAATGAGCAATATAATTATCCATTAGTCAACTGCTTCTTAATCTGATCTATTCCTGTTGCAGAGAGACCGCTTACTATACCAGTTGCTAATGCGACAAACCATGAGTCTGCTGCAATAAGATCCGGTGTAGTAAAGAATATAATTATGCCGAGCGCGCCTCCGACAGCTCCACATACACAAGGTATAAACTTATCTACCTGATCAGACTTAATTAAGTTCTTCATACATAAACCAATAAACCAGCAGATTACTACAACTGCCGGGATAGCTACGAATTCTGACATAGTTTGGTCCTCCTTATAAATATTTGAATCTGAAATAATTTAAGGTTACTGGATCGGTGCCATTTCCGACCACTCTCCAATATGGATTATTTTCGTCGTGAGTATATGAATTATTATAACATCCGCCAAGAATAATCGGTGTGTTAGATACAGAAAATGTATTGACGCCACCGGGGACACCATATAATTCATTTATCATAGATGTATCATCTAATCCACTAATATGTTCGCCATATTGATCTAAATTATATGTTGTTACGGTTATAGAATGTGATGATTTATCATATTCTATATTAAATACCGTCTCATATGTTCCATCAGAAATACCAAGAATATTACCAATTGTCGGCGTTCTATCTGACATATGCTCCGTTCCACGCATTCTAAATTCACATCGGCCAGTACCAGTGCTATTTCCACCCAAAGCAAACCCCGGATCATTTATGCGCTGTTGATTATGGCTTACTTCATCTCGAGCTCGACCACTCCAATATAAGCCGCCACTATTAGCTGTAGCTGATGTATTACATACTATATACATTTTTTGTGTTACTGCGCCAGAAGATGTAGAGTCTAATGTTAAACTAAATTCCATTTTCCAGCCCTTATTTATATTATCTGAACTAAAAGGCGTTATTCCTGTATTTACAACACATTCATCTGTTCCATCAAATACCCAATTTTCTATATGATAATCCCAACTATTACGTTCAAATATAAGTTCATCGCCTCTATATATCTTCTGAATCAACGGGTCGTATGAATTACCATACAGCGCGTCGACTATTTGTTTTCCATCTAACCAGCCCATATTTTAGAATCACCTCCTTAGAATTCTAAATATAATTGTATAGGCCTCCTCCTTGCCTATGGTAGTAACCTTCCTCCAGCTCAGATGCTGGCTTTAATTGGAAGTTTCTTTACTTCCTCCATAATACGCTCTGCCGAACCATTACCTCCCATATTCTTATATGGAATATAAAGATAGTCGTGAAGGTTCTCGTATTCATCAGCTGTGATCCAGCCTCGAGCGATATACTCTTTTCCTAGATATATAATTTTGTCATGGCCAAGACCTAGGATCATCTTAGCCTGGTTTGTTCTTCTGTCTATGAATCGTAATATAAGCGCCCAAAGTCCCGATGACGTCAATACTCCGCATAGAAGTGATATGATTATGTCACTCATTTTGAGCTCCTTTATAGTACTTGTATATATGAGACGTAACTTCTTACGCTACTCATAGTTGACCCACTAGTTTGTGCGGCATTAAAATGCAACCGATTTGCAGTTTCAGTTAGGTTAAACATCGCCGTTATTTGTAAACTTGTAATATCGCTTGGCGACGGAGCTCCCATAACTAAGCATCCATCATTAATCGCACCACCAGGTATAGTAGAACTAATGTTAATTTTCCTATATCCAGATGTACTAGCGGGAAATCTCACTGTAAATGTAACGATATATATACCAGCGGCTAACTGTATACTGCCCAAATTTGTAAATGATGCTCCATTGGAAAGAGAAGCGGCCGCGAAGGATCCACCATAATATTTAGGTTGTATTACCCCTAGTGCATCTCTCCATTCTTTAGGTGCGCTAACATAAACTGAGCTATCGCCACGTTTATCAACTGCCATCGTTAGCACATTAGAACCTAGGGATGTTCCGCTAGAGTTATAATTCTGTGCATATAACTCAATTTTAACACGTCCGTCTGGATTCACACCAGGAGCAGCTTTGCCAATGTTTTTTCCATGCGTATCTTGAGCATATAATCCTACCCATGTCTCGGATGATACTCCGTTATCAGACTCATACACATTGACATTACCATTTCTAATAATTGCGTTGCTGCCAATATATCTATTGCTTGTAGTAGACGTGACATCAGCCGCGTTGGTTGATATAACAGATCTAGACACAAATTTAGCCTTAATTTTAGCCCAAAGAGCCGATAATCCAGTTTTATCTAAATAAGACAGACTCATTTTGAATCCCTCCTATCATGTACAAATCTGGTCGATCTCCGCACTTGTAATCGCTACCAAATCTGAGAACTGTACATAGTTCGAAAGGTCTACCTGAGTAGTACCGATCTTCTCCCACGCATTGTTGACCCAAATATACTCGTCATACACATCAGGAGCTGTTCCGGAGTGTGATACAAGGTAGATCGTCCCCGCATCGCCTGAAGCAGGAAGAGTCTGAACAATCTCAAACTGAATGCCGATAGAGGCTGCTGCAATAGCTGCTTTAACGAATGCCGTGGTGGCAAGCTTAGTTGAATTATCGCTTGTATCCTGCGTGGTAGCTGTTGGATTGCCTGTGAACGCCGGAGAGGCCAAAGGAGCTTTTAGTCCTAATGCGGTATTTACAGTACTATTTGCTATAGGATTTGATGACGCGTCACTTAATGATGAATCGACTGGGATATTAATACTATCATTTGTCGTGTCAAACGGTAATGACGTCCCATTTAGCTTGATAGTCAAATTAACGCCATTATTAGCTACTGCGAGCTGCTGATTATTAACTTTTAGCACAATATCCGCATTTTTGTTAACTATAGTTAGAGCTGTACCATTTATGCTAATAGACTCTAATGTATTAAGCTCTCCAACAGGCACGGCCGCGATAGCTGCCTTAATTTTAGACCACAGCAGCGCTACGCCAGTATCATCTAAATACTTTAATGTTGCCATAGAATATAATTCTCCTTATGTTAAAATATTCAAGAGTTCCATAGTAGATATCGTATGGAGATCTAGATCAGGAAACGACTTATCGCCTGTGAGTGTTACGCCATTGACCTTTGGCTTATTGTCAAGATCATTGTAGTTATTACTCGAGAAAGCGATAATTCCTGGTTCAGCCTCCACATCTACTATAGATTCATCTGAAATATCAATGTCGATAACCAGTTCATCAGTAGATACGTCGATTTCAACTGGAATATCGTTTCCTATATCTAGTAAATTACTCATGTTATCTCTCCATTATCTAAAATATCAAGGACCTCAATGTCTGTCGGAGGCTGCTGAGCAATCCTACGACCGTCCGCCAGAACGGCTCTCATCTGCATTTTTGCAGGAATGCTCTGGAATGAGAGAGTCTGATCCTCCGAAAGATTAGCTGTGATAACCTTCGATTCAACAGAGAGGTCCTCAATAGTTAATCTAAGAACTAATTCGTCATTTTGAAGGAAAGAGAGCCATACCTGCTGAGCATTAGTCAGATCTACTGTTGGAGTTTTTATAGAAAGGACAATAGATACAGTTGTACCTCTAGAAATAGTCACAGGGCCTTTACATGAACAATTACATCCCATTATGCAGTCCTCCTCCAAGCATATACAGTATAGAAAGGCGGCGTGTGCCTAAATGATACATTCAACGGATTAACACCGGTAGCGGATGTATCACCAGTAGGAATAGCACTAGATCCTTTTACAAGATATGCGTCTTTTGAGTCAATTGCCCATTCGTCCCAGACAGCATCAGGAGGATTTCCTAAACCTCCACAGAGATATAATCTACCATCTCTAACATTATCGCCTGGTTGGAATGTCTTAGGGTGCAATACAAGATAAGCATTAGTTCCTGTCTTATTCATGTTGACTGAGCCATATACTACACCAGATGTAGCACCTATAGTTGATTCCTGTCCAACCTTCCATCTAAGCTTACCAGGAAACATCTTCTTGAATAAATTAGTTGCTATACTACCAGTAGAGTGTGTATGAGACTTAACATTGCTCAATGAGAATGTAGGCTTCATTTGATAACTATCTCCATGTGTCTGAGAGTCATTGACATCCACCGCAGGAGCAGTTCCACCGGCATATCCAGATCTAGGTCTATTAGAATTTGTAGGGTCTGATATAAGCAGATACTTACTATGAGGGCTATTAGTGCCGAGAAGAGGAGTCCATGTCCACTTTACACCTAATTTAGATCCCCAAGAAGCTGGAGATCCATCAGATTTCATGGAGAAATATATTGCTCCAACAGGATAAATAGCATTGAGTACTTCTGCTGTAGAAGAATTATTATTTTCAAGATTAGATATCCTAGCTTCTAATTCACTGAGGCTATATATGGATTTATTACCATAAAAGCCATGTTCGCCATTAGTTAATGCCATATATTACCTCCTTAATAAATTAGTTCATTTCCAATAGGAATATCGATAGGTGATCCCTTCATAACCATAATATCTACATGGTTTCCTGACGGAATCTTGTCATTTTGAAGATTTAGGATCTTTATACCCTTTGTTTCCGATGTTACGTCAACGAGTATATATTCCTGATCCTGACACAAATTTAATCCATTATAATAAACAAATATAATGTCTCCAGGAGAGTATATGTATCCATACATATTCATTGGAATGATAGCAGATACATTCTTTCCGCCATTAACGTGCTTGTTGAAATATGAAATATTAAGATTTACCTGCAATTCCTGAGACATAGTATTCCAGAAATCGAGAATCTTAGATTTGAATAAAGCTAAATACGCATCCAAATCTCCATAAGCAATCTCAGGATCAAGTGCCATCTGAGTAATCCAAGGGCAATATCTTGTCCCCTTTACAGTTGTGTCAATAAGGATAGTTCTCGATGTAGGTTTCCAAGCAGGATCATTTACTACTGGATCTATATCAGAAACATTAGGAGGTACGATAATATAAGCTAAGAATATCTGTACAATATATCCTTCACCTTCTACAATCTCAACTGGAGCAAATTCATCTTGACCCTTCCAATCTTTAGTAGTAGAAGAACCAATAAATCCAACAGGAGGAACATCACCCCATACAAGATTGCCACCAGTAGGATCTATAAGATTACCATTAGTTGAACCATCTATTAACTTCAATGATACAGATCTATCTTCACTAGACCATTCGAGAACTAATGTATCTCTCCTGTATTTAGCAATATCAGCTGTTGGTATCTGTATATTTTCTGTTCCTTCGATGATACACCAATGACCATTTACTAATGCCTTGCCATCAAGAACATTAACTTCTCTCTGACCAGTAACTGGGACTACATCCATTCTATTACCAACCTTAGAGAATACTCCATTTTGAATTAAAGTGCCTCGGAGGTAGTTAGTCATATCCTCTTCAGTGTAAGTTCTGTCGAATTCATTTGTGTCTTCGTCTTTATGTGCATTGAAAAATCCTGATTTTATCGACATATATTACCTCCTTACGTTTGATATAAATATTTTGTTCTATTAGCATCAGATATTGTCTGAACATCGACGAGTTCTTCGGCTGTTGTAGAGTCGCCAATTTGAACTAAAAGAACATTTTTATAATCGCCATTTAAAAATGCCCGAATTTGAGAATCTGTCATGTGTGCTACATCCGGTAAAGTTTCTACAAGATTGCGATGGCGTATTCCAGATGCCGCTGGTGTTTTAGTTGTATATCCTATAAACACCCATGATCCAGCTCTAACATCGTCATAACTTGATGAATTTCCATCATCAGTATACTTGAATTTATACTCCTTGTAGCGAGTTCCCACAGAACCTCTATAAAGTTTATTTAATACTAATCGTTTACCATTCCAGGTTTTAGTGGGGGACGAGAACAGTGTTACAAAATCTGAAAAATGTCTAGGATTGCAAGATCCGTCGGCATTAACTGTTATATATGCAGTCCAAGGAAAAACGTCACATCCATGGCCAGCGCCATCAAAAGATTCCAACTTAGCAACACTTGGAGCGTCGTGGTATGTGTAAACGAATGTAGTACCTATATTTTTCCAAGCATTATTAGTCCACGTATATTCATCATACATGCTCTTATTTACATATGAACTAGGATGTATTAAATATGTCGTGTTTGCTTGCCCAGAGGCCGGTAGTGTATCCACTATTTGAAAAGTGCCAACTGATTCATTTACTGTTGTAAAAAATTCATCGTCCGTTGGGCAACTAGTTAATGCATTATAGGCTGTTTGTGTTCCAATCCATACTTTATTAGCCATTGCTATCACCATTATAGCCCCAGACGCTATCCTCCGCTGTAGCGACCCACTGATATGTGACACTATCAACTACTTCCCAAGCACCACGTATCTTAGTGGATTCTGTTGTTTTTACAACTTTGTTACCACTTTCTTCAGTAGAAATATTACCAGATTGCGACGTTTCATTTGTTCCTGTATTTTTTTGTGTAGTTATGGCATTATTTCCATTAACAGTACTCTCTTCCGAAACCGTGATCTCCTGAGCCGCAACGACATCACTCTTATAGAATATAACAGTAAATCCTGTTGTAGATACATTAACCAGCATAGGCAACAACACACAAGGATCTGGCGTCGTGATATACGGCGTAATTGTTACAGCAGGCTTTACCCTAAATGGCTTGTCGAATGCCACCGTCATCTGATCTGTCTCACCATACTGAATGCAGTTGCCATTCTTATTAGCAAGTGGATACCAATCACCAGCTACAGAAGCTGCCGGGTTATTGACTGGTACATATCTAACATATGGACCGTCTACTGCGTGTAATATCTCTACTATATCCCTTGTTACACCAGTATTAGTTGAATCATACTTATTAAATCCTATAACCTCGAGTATTCCGCCATTAGGAAATCCTGCAATCTAGAAGCCTGGCCCGGATT